>ERZ1106943.288-NODE-288-length-69642-cov-5.381019_pt1 | contig 69642 bp, 58 predicted proteins | sample MGYA00403671_ERZ1106943 | MGnify/ENA primary metagenome ERZ1106943 (study PRJEB35170, sample SAMEA104062427) | human gut metagenome | biome: human gut; feature: human-associated habitat; material: faeces | place: Denmark | collected 2012-06-14 ...
GGTATAATTTTTACTAAAATCATTAATTGTTTTTCGTAAAACGGGGAAACTCAAAATATAAAAAATTTATTGACAAGCCAAAATTAGATATGGTAAGATAACGGCAATTAAAATTTACGGGACGATTGACTGTCCTAAGAAAGGAATAATTTTTATGAAAAGGAACAATTTTTTGTTACTCTCAATTTTTGCTATCACTTCGTTAGCATCTTGTGGCGGAGGAGGTGAAGGAAAAGGTGTTTACATTTATCGCAACTACACTATGGTATCGCCGTCTAACTGGAATGAATTAACATATCAAGACGAAAACGATACTCAGATTATGTCACAAATTGGTAGTTCATTCTTTAGTTTCGATTATAAGTTTGATAGTAAAGGAAAGATCATTGATAATGATTTCACTGTTAACTATGATGCCGCAACTAAGCTTGAAGATGTTACCAAGACTTACGCTGGTAATGAAAAGTGGGGTATCCCTGCTGGCTCACAGTCTGCTAGGGCGTATAAGATTACTTTAAGACAAGACTTAAAATGGGACGATGGAACTAAGATTGATGCATCCGATTTCGTTTATACCATGAAAGAACAATTAGCGCCAGAATTTAAAAACTATCGTGCTGATTCTTTCTATACAGGTGCTAATGTTATCCATAACGCCAAGAACTATTTCAATAATGGACAAAAGGCTTTAGCAACACCTACAGAAGTTATTGCTAATGATAAATTATCTAGTGTAGATGCTTTCCTCACTAAATTCGGTAATGAAAAAGGTTATATTAACTGGGATTACTCATTCGGAGTCGTTTTAGATAAAGACGGAAATGCAATAGGTGAGGCAAAAGATGAAATCGTTGATAGTGGTTTAACTATAAAACAACTTCATGACTTGTGGGTGAATATGGCTGCGTCTTTTGGAACTACTGAAGAAGTAATGCTTAGTTATTTCTTAAATGAAGCTTCAATGTACTATGATTTCCCAAAAATGGATTATGATGGTAATGTAGGATTATTTGTTGGTGACAATAATTTTGAATTAGTATTGATTCTTGATAATCCACTTCAATTATTAGAAGAAGATGGTTCATTAAGTTATAAAGCTGCTTATAACATGTCAAGTTTACCATTAGTTCACAAATCAAAATATGAAGCTAATAAACAAGCACCACAACTTGGTTCAACACTATGGACTTCAACTTATAATAGCGATGTTTCCTCTACTGCATCTTGGGGACCTTATAAATTAACTTCTTTCCAAACTGGTAAACAATACATCCTTGAAAAGAATGAAAACTGGTATGGATATAATACCGATTTATATAAAGGTCAATATATGACAACTAGAATTGTATGCGAAACAATTCCAGAATGGAAAACAGCATGGCAAGATTTCCAAAAAGGTAATTTGACTTCAATTAGCATTGATCCTTCTGTAGCGGCTGACTATAAAAATAGTTCACAAGCAGTATTTACTCCTAGCGACTTTGTTCAATCTTTACAACTTCAATCAAGTGAAAAAGCGTTAAGAGCTAATTCAAAAGATGGCGTTAACAAAACTATTTTATTACAAAGTGATTTTAGAAAAGCAATTTCTTTAGCTATTGATAGAAGTGAATATGCGGCTAAATGTACAACAAGTTCTAAAGCTGGATTTGGTATATTTACACCAGTTCATTACTATGATGTAGCCCATGGTAAAGCATATCGAGATGCTGCTGCTGCTAAAGAAACTTTATGCAAAGTTTATGGCATTGATCCTTCTAAATATAATAGTTTAGATGAAGCGCAAGCCGCAATTACGGGCTATGATTTAAAACAAGCACGTGCTTTAGTTGATAGTGCTTATGATAAGGCACTAGCAGCAGGAGATATTAAAGATACAGATAAAGTTGTATTAGTAGTAGGAACTTCTGATGATACATCTTCTTCGTTCCTTAGAACATTTGATTTTCTTGAGACTGCTTTGAAAAACATGGTTAAAGATACAAAACTTGAAGGAAAATTAGAATTACAACACAAAGGTTACCAAAGTCAATGGGCAAATGACTTTAGATCAGGCGCTTACGAAATTTGTATTGGTGGATGGACTGGCGGAGCTTGGGATCCAGGTTATTTCTTATTAGCTTACTTATCACCAAACTATATGTATTCTGCAGCTTGGAATACATCAAGCCAAAAAATGACTTACACAATGTGTGGAAAAGAATACACAATGTCATTAATGGATTGGTATTATTGTCTTAACGGACAAGGCGCTGAAGACTGGTCAGAAGGCGCAGTAGCAGCAGAAGATAGAATTGGATTAATTGCCGCTCTTGAAGCACAAATCTTAGGTGTTTATTACACAGTACCAATTGCGTACTCATATTCTGCAACTTTAATTTCTTACCAAGTTGAATACGCTAGCCGTACTTATAATACATTTATGGCTTATGGTGGAATTAGATATATGACTTACAACTATGATGATGCAGAATGGAAGTCATACCTATCTAAAAATTCATTAGATTACAAACTCTAATTATAATTAGAAAAGAAACATAAAATAAATGTGGGATAGATTAATAATTTATCCCACATTTATTGCACATTATAAAGAAAGGAGATTTTCATTATGTCAATGTTTAAATACATATTAAAAAGATTAGGTCTTATGATATTAACCTTCTTTATTATTATAATTATTTGCTTTGTACTAATTAAATTATTGCCTATTAATATTGATGTATCACTAGGAGATAGTAAAAATATTATTGAGGCACAATTAAAAGCGCGTGGATATTATGATCCAATCCCAACTCAATTTGTTAATTATATTAAAAGAATAATTTTAAAAGGTGACTTTGGAATCGGTGTTAATATTCCAGAATACCGTAATAAACCAGTATGGGAGAGTTTTGTTAATTGTTTACCTCCAACGGTTTTAATTAATGTTTATTCATCTTTAATTTCTATTCCATTGGGAATTGGTTTAGGAATTTTTGCCGCCTTAAAAAAGAATAAATGGCAAGATCATTTTATTTCAACATCAGTTATGTTTTTCATTTCTGTTCCGAGTTTCATTTACGCTTTTTTAGTGCAGTATATATTTTGTTTTAAATTAGGATGGTTTGATTTAACAATTAAATCACTTGCTGATGCTGGTGGTTCATATTTCACTTGGACAATGTTTAAATCAATGATCCCAGCAATTATTACAATGTCATTTGGTTCAATCGCTGGTTATGCAAGATACACTCGTGCTGAATTAACTGAAGTATTAACAAGTGAATTTATGTTATTAGCTAGAACGAAAGGATTAACAAAAGGACAAGCAACAGTACGTCATGCTTTAAGAAACGCAATGGTACCGATTTTTCCTTCAATAGTAGGTGAATTCGTTGCAGTATTAAGTGGCTCATTAGTTATTGAAAAAATATTTGCTATTCCAGGTGTTGGAGGATTGTATTTATCCGCAATTAACACTCAAGATTATGACTTTTTTATGTTACTTTCTGGTTTCTATGTTCTAGTTGGCTTATTATCCGCGATAGTAGTAGATATTTCATATGGATTTATTGATCCTAGAATAAAGATGGGAGCAAGATAATATGATAGACACAAGATTAGAAAATATACCAAAAGAAAAATTTACTTTTGTTAATGAAAATAAAAATCTAACTGATAAAGAGTTAGTTACCAAGCCAGTAGGCTATTTAAGAGATGCTTGGAATCGCTTTAAGAAGAACAAAGCATCAATTGTTGCTGCAATTATCATTGCAATTCTGGGATTATTTACATTAATTGGTCCTATTGTAAGTGAATATAAAGTTTCTTATCGTGATCAAACATTTAAAGGTACATTGCCTAGAATTCAACTATTTTATGATTTGAATATTGATTTTTGGGATGGTTGTCAAGATAAACAAACAGGTTCAGAAGATTTCTTATATTATTACTCAATGGGTGTTGAGACTGGACATAGTTCAATAAGAAATCAAAAATATACGACAAAAGAGATATTAAATGCTCGTAAACAATGGGTAACGGTATATAATTTCCGTTTAGATGATTACCAAAAAAATGGTATGGAATTTAAAAATTTAACTTTAGAAGAATATCAAAATATTCAACAATATCAAGATGAATACAATGTTCAAGTAATTTATCCAATTACGGATCCAACATTAAGACCAGGTGATTCAATTAATGCTGAACCAGCATCGAATGCTAATTACTGGTATAAAACGACCACTAATTCCGGAAAAGTTACTACAACTGGCGCAACAATAAATGATGATGGTACAGTAACTTTTGAAAATATTTATAAATCATATTCGGGACAAGATATGTACACTAGTAAGATGAGAATCGAAAATTCTAGTGAAAATTCCACACCTTTATATGATTATGCGGAACTTACCCAAAGTGGTAACATGTATAAGGTTCGTGTTAATTACTATGAATATTACATTTATAATCATGTATATGTATTAAAAGATGGAATTACTAAACCAAACTTTATATTTGGTACAACTGCTTATGGACAAGACTTATTTACTTGTTTGTCTAGTGGTGCTAGATTTAGTTTTATCTTTGCAATATCTGTTGCTTTAGTTAACTTGATTGTTGGCGCTATATACGGCGCAATTGAGGGATATTATGGTGGAAAAACTGATTTATTAATGGAAAGATTTGTTGATATTTTATCAGCAGTTCCAACGATGATTGTTATTACCTTACTCAAATATCATATGAAAAATAATTCAGCAATATTAATTATCTTTATTGCTTTCTTCTTAACAGGATGGATTGGTGTAGCGGGAACGACGAGAATGCAGTTCTATCGTTATAAAAATCAAGAATATGTTTTAGCGGCGCGTACTTTAGGTGCCAAAGATGCTAGAATTATGTTTAAGCATATTTTCCCTAATTCCCTTGGAACACTTATTACTAGCAGTGTTTTAATCATTCCAGGTATGATATTTTCTGAAACAAGCTTAAGTTATTTAGGAATTATCAATTTGAATTCTGGTAATTTAACAAGTGTTGGTTCATTACTTGCTGATGGACAAGCTAGTTTAATGACTTGGCCTCATATTGTTTTATTCCCAGCAATATTTATTAGTTTATTAATGTTAAGTTTCAATTTATTTGGAAATGGATTACGTGATGCTTTTAACCCATCACTCAGAGGAAGCGAGGAATAGTTATGGAAAAGAAATTAGAAGTAAAAAATTTACAAATATCATTCCGCACGCAAAGTGGTTTATTAAAAGCAGTAAGAGATATCTCTTTTGACTTATATAAAGGTGAAACATTAGCAATCGTTGGTGAATCTGGTTCAGGAAAATCAGTTACTAGCAAGGCTATCATTGGTATCCTTGCTGGTAATGCTGTTGTTGAAGGGGGAGAAATTTTATACGATGGGCAAGATTTATTAAAAATCTCTGAAGATGATTTTCATAAAATTCGTGGCGATAAAATATCGATGATTTTCCAAGATCCATTATCAAGCTTAAATCCAATTATGAAAGTTGGAAAGCAACTTACAGAAGCAATGATTTTAAATGGAAAGGCTCGTCAAAAATCATCTAGAAAAGACTTTAATAGTCGCTTAAAACTTTTAAATAAAAAAATTGATGAAGTATCATCAAAAGAAGATGTTGAAAAAAATCATTTAATGTGCAAAACATTTGATGATTTCTGTATTATGTCGACTAAGCTAGAATTAGCTTATAATAATGCCCAAAATGAAGCAATATCATTAAATTCTACTTGTGAAAATTTAGAATTTTTAATTGATAAAAATCAAAAAATTGAATACAAGAAAGAATTAGTAAATATATTAAGTAGTTTTAAAAAAACTTTTCATCATTATGTTGTTAATGAAAATGATAAAACTACACAAATTATTAGCAATTTAGATGAATTAATTAAAAGTAAAAGCATTCGTAACGCGGATGATGAAACTAAAAGTACCATTAAAAATGTTTTAATTGATATTCGTGAAGTTTTAGATAAAGGTATTAAAAACCCTGCTCCAAACTTTTTCCGTTTAGGATATTATGTATTAAAAAATCCCAATGCATCTATTGATGAATTAAATGTTAAAGACTTGGATGAAATGACTTTAAAATATCTTGATGAAAATTTCATGATTAGTTTTATTGATCAGGCAGCATTAGGAATTGAAAAAGCACATTTTGACGCTATTAACGCTAAGAAAGAAATTTTAAAAAGTAAAGATGAATATTTATCTTATTTTTCTAACACTAATTTAAAGAAGAGCGAAGCTTTTAAAATGGCTAACAAGCTAATACCAGAAGTGAAAAAAGCTATTAATTACTTATCAATTCATAAAAGAAATATTGAATATTCATTTGAATCAACATTAATTCATGAATTAAATGTTTATTTTAATGGATTGAAACAAAATCCTATTAATGAAAGAAAATATAGTCATCAAAAAAATAAATTTGATGCTTTAGTGGCTAAAGGCAAAAAACCAACTTGGCAAGTTACTCCGGCCGTTATTGTTGATTTGGAATTGGCGCATAACAATATTTTAAAAACTATTACTGACTTATTTAATAGTTATGAAAGACAAATTAATTCAACAAAAACAAAAGATTTTAAAAAAGACGCTATTGAATTAGTGGATTATTTTAAAGAACTTGCTAGTCGTGTTGTATATCGAGTAACTAAAAAATTAGCCAAGGCAAGAGCGTTAGAATTATTAGAAGAAGTAGGAATTCCCGAACCTGCAATTAGATATAATCAATACCCATTTGAATTTTCTGGTGGTATGAGACAACGTATTGTAATTGCTATTGCTTTATCCGCAAATCCAGATATATTGATATGTGATGAACCTACTACCGCTCTAGATGTTACTATTCAATCACAAATTCTTGAGTTGATTAATAAAATTAAAAAGGAAAGAAATTTGTCAGTAATTTTTATTACTCATGACCTTGGTGTAGTTGCTAATATGGCAGATCGTATTGCCGTAATGTATGCTGGTAAAATTGTTGAATATGGAACAGTTGATGATATATTCTATGATCCTAAACATCCTTATACTTGGGCGTTATTAACAAGTATGCCAGATTTAGATACTAAAGAAAAGTTAGAAGCTATTCCTGGCACACCTCCAAACTTAATTTATCCGCCTGTTGGTGATGCTTTTGCTGAAAGAAATAAATATGCGATGGAAATTGATTTTGAAGAACAACCACCTCTATTCAAAGTAAGTGATACACATTATGCTGCCACTTGGTTATTACATCCAAATGCGCCAAAAGTTAAGCCACCAAAAATCATATTAGATCGTATTAAAAGAATGAAAAAACTAGGGAGAGATTAATATGAGCGAAGAAAGGAAAGTATTATTAAAAGTTGAACATCTTGAACAATATTTTAAAATGGGCAAAAACACTTTAAAAGCAGTTGATGATGTTAGTTTTGAAATATATAAAGGCGAAGTATTAGGCCTTGTTGGTGAGTCTGGATGTGGCAAAACCACAACTGGAAGATCAATTATTCGCTTATATGATATTACTGGTGGTTCTATTTATTTTGATGGAGAAAGGATCGCAGCGGGAACTCGTCCTTATAAACAAGCAATTAAAGATGCCAAGTTAGCTTATAAAGATAAAGTTAAAGAATTAACCGCTACTTATAAAGAAAAAGTAAAAAATGGTGAAGACCAAAAACTAAGTAAAGAAGAATTTGAAACAGCAAAATCAGTGGCGTTAGACGAAATGTTAAAAATAGTAGAAGAAAATACTAAACAAATTAAATCGGCGCGTGATGATCATCAAAACTGCAATAAAAAATTTGCGGAATTTGAAATGAATAAAGTACGTGAAAAACATGCATCTGAAATAAGAAAATTAGATTTAGCAATAGAAAACGCAAATAGTGAAGAAGAAAAATCAAAAGCAATATTAAATAAAAAAGAATTTATGAAAAAATATAATGCGGAACTTAAACTAGCAAGTAAAGATCGCATTATGAATAAAATGCAAATGATTTTCCAAGATCCAATTGCTTCTTTAGATCCTCGTATGACTGTTCATGACATCATTGCCGAAGGATTAGTAATCCGTGGTATTAAAGATAAAAAGTATATTGATGAACAAGTTTATAAGGTGTTAAAATTAGTTGGATTAGTTCCTGAACATGCTTCTAGATATCCACATGAATTCTCTGGTGGACAAAGACAAAGAATTGGTATTGCACGTGCAATCATATTAAATCCAGAATTAATTATTGCTGATGAACCAATATCTGCCCTTGATGTTTCTATTCAAGCACAAGTAATTAATCTTCTTAATGAACTTCGTGATAAAATGGGATTAACTATATTATTTATTGCTCATGACTTATCGGTGGTAAAATATTTCTCAGATCGTATTGCAGTTATGTATTTTGGAAAAATTGTTGAACTTGCTAGCTCGGATGAATTATTTGCTCATCCTTTACATCCTTATACAAAATCATTATTATCGGCAATTCCACTTCCGGATCCAAAATATGAAAAGCTTAGAAAGAGAATTACTTATAATCCTCTAGCGGCTCATGATTATTCAAAAGAAAAACCTACGCTAAAAGAAATATTACCGGGACATTTTATTTCTTGTAACAATGAAGAATTTGTCCGTTATCAAAATGAGATTAAAGAAAAGGATTTGATCAAAAATGAAAAGTAAAATTGCTAAATATCTTATAACATTTACTCTTGGTATATTACTAGCTTTCGTTATTGTGGCTTTAAAAGATATTTTCCATAGTGCAAGTGTTAAAGATACATTTCATATACTTACTGATGCATTCTTTGTTCCTGGTGTCCTAATTGCCTGTTTTGGTGTATTAGTTATTGCCACGAATGGTGGAACATTTGATATGTTAGTGTATGGAGTTATGCAATTTTTTAATCTTTTTAGAAAAGATCCTACCAATAGAAAATATAAGACGTTTTATGATTATAAAAAAGCCCAAGAAGATAAAAAAATTGATTTTTGGTATTTAATAATTGTCGGCGCTATATTAATTGGAATCTCCTTGATATTCTTAGCAATTTATAACAATAAGTAACTTAATGACCTAGATTAAAATAAATAGTAATTATTTATAAAATCTAGGTTTTTATATTGCAAAAATAAAGTAAAAAGTTATACTTTAAGTATGCGCCCATAGCTCAGCTGGATAGAGCATCAGACTTCGAATCTGAGTGTCATGAGTTCAAATCTTATTGGGCGCGCCAAGATTAATGAAATGTCCCCCAAAACTTTGCTCAAATAGGGCGAAAAATAATTTTGAGGATCTAAATAGAATAAATAAATGTCTTTGTTATTTTCTAATTGAACGCATGTAGCATGGTAATAAGTGGTACAAACATCGTTGAAATTGTATAAACAATAATTAATGCAGTCGAAAAAAATCAAAGGCTTTGAAAAAAATCGAATGATAATTGTTTTGCGTTGCATAATATGCTATAATAGAGTCGAAAATAATCAAAGACTTTAAAAAGAATCGAGTGATATTATGGAGTTTAAAAGAGATAAATATTTAAAACAACTTTTAGAAAAGCAAAATAATTCTTTAATTAAAGTTATTACTGGGGCTAGAAGAAGTGGAAAATCATATTTACTAAATAACATTTTTTATAGGGAATTAATAAAAAATGGCGTAGAAGAAGCTCATATTATAAGATTTGCTTTTGATAATGATGAAAATATTGATTTGCTTGAAAAATATTATCCAAATGAAGCGACAAAAATCATTAATAGAGAAGGATATTATACAATTAATTCTAGAAAGTTTAGAGCCTATATAAAAGATATAACAAATGATTCGGATTGCTTTTATTTATTGCTTGACGAAATACAAATATTAGATTCGTTTGTCGGGACTTTAAATGGCTTTTTGGCTCACGAAAACTTTGATGTTTATGTCACAGGAAGTAATTCACAGCTTTTATCTTCTGAAATAGAAACAAAATTTAGAGGAAGAAAATCATCAATACATGTATTGCCATTATCATTCAAAGAATTTATGGATGGAATTAATATGAATGTTGATGCAGCTTGGAAAGAGTATATTATTACAGGTGGAATACCAATTGTATATAAACAACCTAAAGATGATAGATATGAATATCTTAAAGAATTAAGTACGGAAGTATATTTAAAAGACATTATTGGTCGAAGAAATGTTATAGATGTTCAATCGCTAGAAGAATTGTTTAAAGTATTAGCGTCTTCAATAGGATGTGGCATCAGCCCAGCTAATTTAGAAAAAAGATTTAAAAGTGAAAGAAAAGTTAGCGTAACTGATGATACAATAAATAATTACATCAAACATTTTCAAGATTCTTTTGTTATATCAAAATCAATTAAATATAACATCAAAGGAAAAGCATACATTAATACACCTTATAAAATATATTTTGAAGATATAGGCGTAAGAAATGCAATTATAGATTTTCATCAAATAGAAGAAACTCATATTATGGAAAATATTATCTATAATGAATTGAGATATAGAGGATTTAATGTTTCAGTTGGTGAAATTGATGTTAATGAAATGACTGATAGAATTGATAAAAACGGAAAAAAGATCTACGCAAAAAAAAGTTTGGAAATTGATTTTATCGCAACTAAAGGCAATGAAAAATATTATATACAATCTTGCCTAAATATGAGTGATGAAAATACTGCTAATAGAGAAAAAAGAAGTTTGTTTTATATAAATGATTCTTTTAAAAAAATAATTGTTACTAAAGATGGTTTGGCTCCTAGAAAAGATGAAAATGGTTTTACCATTATTGATATTTTTGATTTTCTAATGAATGATGATTCAATGAATTATTAAAATAATGGTTTTTGATAATGGAGGAAAAGACACCATGACAAATGAGCAAATTTGTATTCTACTTTTATCACTTTCTATTTTTGCTCTTTTGCAAATGAATGTTTGGAATATCGGAAATAGACAATATTCTATGCATTTTGAAAGCAATCATTTGATTAAAAGAAAAGGCATATTTAAATTGATACATTATAAACCTAAGCATTTCCATCGCTATTCAATTTGGGAAGTTATTAGTTTTTTTGCTTCATATGCAATTCTTATTACATTTTGTACATTATTTGTAATATCATTCTTTGTTAATGCTAGTAAATATTTTGCGATGGTTTTATTTGTATTATCTTGTTTGAGTATATTATATATGGTATTAGAAATTCTTTATAACGATATATCCAATGTATTAGAAAGAAAATATATGAAAAATATAACTAACTTTAATGATGCTGAAAAGCTAATTCCAAGAGACAAAAATTATAAACTAGCTAAAGCAATATATTCATATTCATTGACATTAAGATTTAATTTAGAATGTTTATATGACAATGAATTAAAGAAAATTACCGCGAACGATATTAAAAAAAGAGATGAACTAGATGATAAATATATTAATTATTTTAAGAATTATAAAAAAATACTTATTTTAGATAATAAAGTAATGTATAAAGAAGAATTTTCAATTAAATATGAGATTCAATGCATTTTCGATAGTAATAAAAGTAATATTTTCCCCGATTTAAATAGTGGAACATACATGCCACATTTGCTAATAAATGGAACTAAAACATATTTAAGAATAGCATTTGTATCTTCGGATTTAGCAAAATTTGATATTAATGGAAAAGCTATAGTAAGGACTTTATATGATCATTCTTTGTATCAAAATCTAATTGATGGGAAAGAATTTTCCATTCGAGAAGGAAATAAGATTGTTGGAAATGGAAAAATTATTTCAAGGATAAAATAAAACAATCATATGAGTGGTATTAGTTACTAAATGCCGCATTTTAAGAAATATTTGGAGGAAATAATTACATGATTTTATACTTTTCAGGAACTGGCAATAGCAGATATATAGCTAAAAGAATTGCTAAAGAACTAAAAGAAGAAATTGTTGATATTAATGAAAGAATAAAAAATAAAGATTATTCATCAATTGATACAGGTTGTAATGTAATCTTAGTTACTCCTACATATGCGTGGCGTATTCCGAAAGTTGTTTTAGAATTTCTTTTAAAAATTGAATTAATTAATGCAAAACGCATTTGGTTTGTTATGAGTTGCGGAAGTGAGATAGGAAATGCTTCTAAATATAATCAAAAACTTGCTAAAGAAAAGAAGTTAGATTATATGGGTACAGTGCAAATTATTATGCCAGAAAACTATATTGCTATGTTTAATGCTCCAACAATAGAAAAAGCTAAAGATATTGTAAAAAGTGCTGAGCCTCATATTGAAGAAGTTACTAAAAAAATAAACCAAGAGCAGCCATTTGATAAACCAAGAAATAATTTATATGATAAGTTCATGAGCGGACCAGTTAATCCAATATTTTATCATTTATGCGTAAAAGCATCGCCTTTTAAAGTTAAAAGTAATTGTGTTGGATGCGGATTATGTGTAAAGAAATGTCCATTAAATAACATTAAACTAAAAGATAATAAACCTATTTGGGGTAAAGATTGTACGCATTGCATGGCTTGTATTTGTTACTGCCCAGTTGAGGCCATTGAATATGGTAAAAAAAGTGTTAACAAGTCTCGATATAATTTTGAAAAAATCAGTTCAGTCGAAAAAAATCAAAGACTTTGAAAAAAATCGAATATAGTGTTAATTATTTCAATAACAAATTGAAAAAAAGTAATTATTATAAATTTAGGAGAAATTTACTATGAAGAAATTATTAGCGATATTTGCATCTTGTTTGTTGGCTGGATGTACATCAACTACATATGTGGTTAGAAATTGTATTGAACAACAAAATGCTACATTATTCTTGGCAAAATATAGTTATTTTCAAGGAACAAGAAATTACAAAATAAATGTTAATGAAGATAAATCAGTCAAAGTTAATATTACTACTTCAAAAGGAACTTTAAATGTAAAAGTTTATGATAGTTCTACATCATTTTATGAAGGAAATATTGATAGTGACTTTTCATTTACCGTAAATTTAAATAAAGGAAAATATAAAGTAAGTTTAACTACAAAAGAGCATTCTGGTAGTTATAGTTTTTCTTGGTAAATTATTTAATTAATAATTTAATTCTTTATATTCCCGTAAATGTGTTAAAATACCACTAGGAGAGAATTATGCGAGGATTAAATTTTTCATTTGCTAATACAAGATCCGCTATTGATATGATTATTAAAAGTATTAAGAAAGTATCAAAGATTGTTTTTTATGTTAGCCAAAGTTTATTTGCTATTTGGTCAATATTTTTAGTAATTAAAAATATAAATAAACCTTTGTATCTCGTTATTTATGCAATACTATGTATTTGTACAATCGCTATTTTTATTATTTCTATTCTATTTAATGGTGAAACAAACTTACCTAGAAAATTAAAAGCAATAAGAAAAAAGAAATTTAAATATAGTAAATATGTAATTAAATCTATTATGTATTTGCTCAAACTAATAATTATAGCTGTATCAATTTATGAATTAGTAACGACAAGTGAGAATTTATCACTTAAATTTTCCACTATTTTTATGGCTATTATTTTGTGCTTTCAAGTAATATCTGATATCGTGTTAAGTTTAGTTAGTAAATATGTTGAAATGCTTTCAATTGGTTTGCAACTAGATACTAAATACTTAAATACGCATTTTTTATCTAATACACTAGATGTTATTGCTGGTAAGAAGTCAAAAGAAAACTATTTTACTGATGATGAAGAAAAAGTTGCTCAAGCTATTGAACAAAATAGAATCGAACTTAAAGAAAAGCAAGATAAAGAAAGAATAAAAAACACCAAAAAGAATTGGGCCATTATGTTTAAAAGAAAGCCAAAAGTAGAAGTAATTAAGCTAACAAATAAAGAAAAGAAAGAGATGCTATTACAATATGAAAATAATAAAAAAGATGCAATAGCGTTAATTGAATCTAAGGATCAAGTTGATAAATTATTAAAAAAATCACAAAAAGTAGCAAATGCATTACCGAAGCAAAAAGAATTTAAAGACATTCCAGTGCTTTTAAAAATTGTTAAATCATATGTTCTTGGCGATTATAAAGAAATACCAACGAACATAATATCATCAATTGTTGGAGCTTTGATGTATTTAGTAACTCCATTTGATGATACTCCGATTTCAATACCTTTAGATATAGTAAAAAAAGATTCTTTTATATTCAAAAAATGTAATAAAATTATAAAAAACGATTTCAATAAATATATTGAAAATCAAGATAAAAAATTATTAGAAATGGTAAAATGATTGATTTATGATAGTGAATTTTAAATTATTAATGGCAATGTTTGTATTAACAACATTACCAACACAATATGATGCAAGAAATGCTGGTTATGAAAGCAAACTAAAAGATCAAGGAAATACTAATTTGTGCTGGGCATATTCAGCGATGAATGCCTCTGAAGCATCAATATTAAAAGATGGTTTAGCAGATAGTGTTTCTTTAAATCCTACCTCGATAGCGTATCATCGTTATAATCGAGAAGAAGATTTATTAGGAAATTTTAAAGGCGAACAAAGTGATGCTGATTTTTTACAAGCTTTTGGTAATGTCGGAATTGTTACTACTTTATTATCAGAATGGTATGGTCCAGTAGAAGAAAATATATCATATAAAGCAAATCCGTTTTATAATTCAAAATTTAAGTTAACTGACACTCTTGAAATTTCTAATTCATCATATACAAAAGAAGAAAAAATTAATGCAATAAAACAAGCAATATTAGATTATGGCGCTGTGACATTTTCTTATTATAATGCTAGAGAAACATATTATTATAATCCTAAAAATGAAACTAGTACAAATGGTGTTGCTCATGCTTGTACATTAATTGGTTGGGATGATAATATTGCTAGTTCATCATTTTTTCCAGGCGGAGCAAGTCAAAACGGAGGATGGCTAGTAAAGAATAGTTATTCATCTTTACCATATTTTTACCTTTCTTATGATTCGGACTCTTCACAAGTTTATGCTTTTAAGTATAAAAAAAGTGATGCCTTTGACTACAATTATTTTTATGATAACTCACTTGATGATTCTATTAGTTCGTTATATGCTGTTAAAAATGCCGCCAATATATTTGAAGTTAAAAAATCAAATCAAGTATTAAAAGCAGTAAATATTGGATTAAGCGGATTTAATACTAATTGTAAGATTAAAATTTATACTAATATTAGTGATACTAGCAATCCCACAAACGGAACATTAGTTTATGAAAAAGAGCAAATACTTGATTTGCCTGGATATCGTACAATTTATATTGATGAGCCAGTGAAACTAACGCTAGGAACATATTATAGTGTTATTGTAGAAGTAAATGGCAATTCTTTTATTCGGATAGGACAAAATATAAGTCCATTATCATTTAGATATTCTTCTTATTGGAATAAAGTGAGTAATTACGCTCCTCGAATTAAAGCGTTTACTTGTGAAGATAATCATCAAGAAAAAGAAAGTTTAGATAATGCCAATATTGAAGTAAATGATTATATTTATACAGGCAAGGAAATAAAACCGGAAATTATAGTTAAATTAAATGATAAGCAAATAACTGATTATGAAGTTACATACGCTAATAATATTAATGCTGGGACAGCTAAAGGAATAATTACTTCTTCACTTTATGAAGGACAAAAAGAATTTACATTTAACATTAACCGTAAATCAATTGATAGCGATGATATTAATTATAACCTTAATAATAATGAATTTATTTATGATAAAACTGCAAAAGAACCTATAGTTGAGTTGTCTTATAATTCATTAAAACTAACTGAAACTAATGATTATTCAATTTCTTATCACGATAATGTTAATGCTGGGAATGCCTATGTATTAATTAAAGGAATTAATAATTTTACTGGTGAAAGAAAAATTTATTATCAAATAAATAAAGCTACATTAGAAAATGTAATAACTTCGGTTAATGTTAGTAAAGATATTACTTATTTAAAGGAAATTACTTTAAAGGATAATTATGCTTGGGTTAATGAAAATTTAAAAGTTGATAATTTAAATAAAGCAAAGATTCGATATATTGGAGAAGATAAAGATAATTATGTACAAACAGAATTTGATGTTATATTAATTCATGAAAAAAACACTGAAATAGATGATGATTCACCATTAATTCCAGAACATAAAAATAAAAATAAAAACATGATAAAAATTGTTATTGGTATTTCATCTGGAGCTGCAATATTAATTATTGGCTTTCTAAGTTACTTAAAATATAAAAAGAAAAAAGGCCTAAAATAGACAAGACATAATTGCATTAATTACTAAAAAATATTAAAATATTTAAGAGTAAGATTATAGTTGTTTTTTATAGTTATTATATGTGGGGTGGAGAAAATGGAAAACAAAGAAAAATCACAAAATATAATCAATAATGTCGATAAAGAAAACACAATTATTCCTTCACAATTTAAAAGAGTAGAAATATTGCTTGCTGATGGACTTTACGATAAGGCTGATGAAGTGTTGGAGCGTTTTCTTGATACTGATCCTACTAATTCAAAAGCGTATTTATATAAGCTATTAGTGGAATTAAAACTTAGTTCTATTAATCAACTAAAAAAGTATGATAAACCTATCGATACTTATTATAATTACAAAAAAGCTTATGAATATGGTAATTTAGAAGAACAAGAGATTTTAAATTCAATTAATGAATCTATTAAAACTAATATTGCTAATAAAAGATTATCAACAATTTATGATAACGCTATTCGCTTAAAAAATGAGAAAAAGTATGATTTAGCGATAGATTTATTTAATGTTATTTTAGAGTACAAAGATTCTTTAAATCAAACTAAAGAGTGCCAATGTTTGAAACAACAATCTATTTATAGTAGCGCTAAAAAAATGATGGAATCTAAAAAGTATGCTAAAGCAATTGAAATGTTTAATAAAATTAGCGATTATGATGATGCAAGTATACAAATTGATAAATGTATTGAATTAATTGCTATTGAGAAAAAAGAATCTATTTATAAGAAATGTGTTTTTAATAGGGAGTTAACTATTAAAGATTATTCAATGGTTTTAGAAGCATATAATAATTTAAAAACAATTAGTGATTATAAAGATGCTAAAGAATTGTTAACTAAATATAAAGAACTACTAGAAGAATTTGATGTTCAAAAAAAGGAAAGAAAGAAAAAGGCAAAAAGAATAAGCGCTATTGCATCAGGCTCAATTGTTGGAGTATCCGCTATTACGCTTCTTATGATTTTTGTGATTGTTCCTTTTGCAAGATATTCTATAGCTCAAAATTTATTAGATAGCAATCCTCAAAAAGCGATTAAATATTTTGAAAAATCTGAGTGGAAAGATTATTCTAAACAAATTGAATTAGCTAAAGCACGTATTTATTTTAATAATGCAGCCTTTTCAGATGGCATTAAGCAAATATGTGATAATGGCGGGTCAGTAACAATTAATTATAACACCAATGGAGGAAGTGAAATTGAATCACAAGAAGTAACACATTTTAGTGATTATATTGTAGAAGAAACAACAAAAGATAGTGATACATTTTATAAATGGAGCATTGATAGTATTTCTTATAAAAAGAATAATTATGATGTTGACCTAACTTTAAAAGCAAATTGGCTTAATGATTATTGTGAATTTGGATATAATTTAGATGGAACTTTATCACTTCAAAAATTTAAAATCAATGATTTAGCTTTTTCTACTTTTAATATTCCTGAAGAAGTAAATGGAACTAAGGTAACAACTATTAAAAGTAGTGCATTTAGTGATATTCATAATTTAAAAAGAATTGTTATCCCAGAAACAATAGTAACAATTGAAGATAATGCTTTCAAGGGACATAACTTATTAACAATTTATGCTGCTCCAACTGATAAACCAAGCGGTTGGTCGGATGATTGGAATAGCAATTTAAATGTTGTTTGGAACGTAAGTAAAATTAATAATTCTGGTAACTTTGAATATTGGATAAGAGGAACAAAAAATAATAAATATGCTGCAATTTCTAAATATAATGGTTTAGAAAAAACGGTTGAATTACCTGAAACTATTGATGACTTGCCAGTTCAAGGTGTAGCGGATTTTGCATTCTTAGATAATACAAATATCACGGAAATAATTATTCCTAGTGGTGTGACTTCTATTGGAAAAAGTGCATTTTCGGGTTGTAGTGCACTTTCTTCAATTGAAATGTCAGATAATATATTAAATATAGATGAAAGAGCGTTTTATAATTGTTCTACTTTGAATAAAATATTATTACCCAAAGCATTATTAACAATTGGCGATTATTCGTTCTATGGATGTAGCTCATTAAAATACATTAAAATACCAGATCAGGTTACATCCATTGGTGAGTGTGCCTTCGCTGAATGCAAAAATTTAGAGACAGTAATAATTCCTGATAATGTTACAACTATCAAAAGACATGCTTTTTATTATTCTGATTGTCTTACGATTTATGCGGCATTTAGCAAACGACCAGATGGATGGGCGTATCAATGGAAATCAATTAATAGCATTGTTTGTTGGAATGTATTAGATGTTAAAAGTAACGATTTATATAAGTACTTGATTAAAGGACCAAAGTCAAACAAAAATATCAAAATAATTGAGTATTTAGGGCGTCAAAAAATCGAAGTAGAAATACCAGATGAAATTGATGGTATCCCAGTAAAAGAAATAGGAAATAATGTTTTTCTTACTAATAATAAATTAACTAAAGTAGTTATCCCAGATGGCGTTGAAGTGATAAGAGAACATGCTTTCCAGGGGTGTTATAATTTAACAGTAGTTATGATTCCTGATACTGTCGAGGTTATTGAATCTAATGCGTTTTATCTTTGTTCTAACATAACTTTTTACTGCGCTAGTAATGAAAAGCCAGAAGGTTGGAACGGAAATTGGTGCTCTAATGATACAAAAACTGAAAATATTATTTGGAATGTAAGAGGGTTAGGAAAATCCAGTCAATATGATTACTGGGTTAGAGGTACCGCAGATGATCAATATATTTCCCTTGTTAAATACAATGGCTATGAGTCAACTGTTAATATACCATCAAAAATTGACTTTTGGGATGTAAAAGAAATTGGTGAGAAATGCTTCTATGAAGATACTAGTATTCGCAAAGTATTGAATTTAGATAATATAGTTTCAATTGGTGATGAGGCTTTTTACGGATGTGAAAATTTAACAGAAATTTTCATTTCTGATAGCACTATTAATATGGGTAGCAAAGTATTTGAATATTGTAATTATGACTTAATTATTTATTGCGCTTATGAAAAAATTCCAAGTACTTGGCCGGGAGATTGGGTGAGAGATTATTATTTTTCAAATTTAATATTTAATGTTAGAAAAATGGATAGGTTAGGCGATTATCAATATTGGATTAGAGGTCCAAAAGATAATCCATATATCAGTATTAGAAATGTTAGTGTGAGTGGTTTTGATGGTAATATCACAATACCTGATGAAATAAATGGTATAGAAGTAAAAGAAATAGGAAGTACGGCATTTTATAATAATAGAAGTATTAAACATCTTTATATTCCTAATAGTGTTACAAGTATAGAAAGCAAAGCATTTTATGGTTGTGATAATTTACTTAGCGTTGAAATGTCGGAAAATATTACATCAATTCCAGAAAAAATGTTTTATGACTGCGAAAAACTTGAAACTATTATGATACCAAATAACGTAACTAGTATTGGTAGTGAAGCATTTTATAGCTGTTCTTCGCTTAAAAATATAAAAATCCCTTTAGGAGTAACTCGGATTGGATATGGTGCTTTTCATAGCTGCAACAATTTATCTATTTATTGCGAAAGTAGCGAAAAACCAAGCGGATGGGATGATAGTTTTAGTGGAGCGAAAAAAATTATTTGGGATGTCAATGAAATAGGAACAAATGGAACATTTGATTATGCCAAACTTGGTAGTGGTGTAAATAGTAGAATTATCATAATGAATTATCTAGGCAGTGAATCAATTGTCGAAGTTCCAGCATATATAAACAACTATCCAGTTACTGAAATAGGTTCTTGTGCATTTGAAAACAGTAGTGTTCAAAAAATAACATTGCCAACAACTATTAGCAAGATTTCTTATAAAGCATTTTATAAAGCTAAAATGTTAAATGATATTAATTTACCAACGAGTTTACAAAAAATTGAGGGATCAGCGTTTTCATATTGTGATTCGTTAAAGTCAATTGAAATTCCTACTAGTGTTACTCAAATTGATGATTATGCATTTGAAAATTTAGATGACATAGTTATTTATTATAAAAATGAAACCGGTAATGATGGTTGGAATACTTGGTGGGCTGGAAGTAATTATGTAGAATTTAATGTTAGCGAGCATGCTATATTTGAATCATTTGAATATGCAGTTATAGGCAATAGCGAAGATAATTACATTAAAGTAATTAGATATATTGGTCAAGAGAGTAACCCTCAAATTCCTGCTAATATTAATGGCATTTCGGTAAAAGCAATTAGAAATAACGCATTTAAAAATAATACTTATATAGAAAGTATTGTAATACCAGATGGAATTTTAAGTATAGGAGAATATGCTTTTTCTAATTGTACTTCATTAAAATCTATTACTATTCCAAATAGTGTTACTTCAATTGGAGAGTATGCTTTTGAAAGGTGTACTTCACTTGAATCAATTGTTTTGCCAAATGGTTTAACAACAATTGAAAGTTACTTGTTCTTAAGATGTACATCACTAAAATCAGTGGCAATTGGGGAGAATGTAACAGCTATAAAGACAGGTGCGTTCCAATCATGTGAATCACTTGCAACTATTAAACTACCAAGTAGTGTAACTACTCTATATGATGGAGTATTTAATGGTTGTACAGCATTAAACAAAATCTTTATTCCTAAAACTATCACAACAATTTATGGAAGCCCATTTAAAAATTGTACAATTAATGTTTATTGTGAGGCTTTGTTAAAACCGACTGATTGGAGTAATAATTGGAATAAATCAGGAACAATACAATATATATTTGGCGCTACAGAAGATCAAATGTAACATTATTACCCAATAGAAGTATAAAAAAGTAAAGGTGCCGCTAATAAAACGACACCTTTTAAAAAACATAATTATTATTAAAACTTATGTATTTTGGCTAATCCGCCTTTAGCGGTTTCTTTATAATCTGTTGATAAGGCAATACCAGTTTCTTTCATAACCGCAATTACTTCATCAAGAGATATAGCATTATGTCGATGTGGCACTAAATGTTTAGCAAAAACATAAGAATTAAATGCTTTAATCGCTGATATGGAATTTCTTTCTATACAAGGAATAGCAACGTATCCTCCGACTGGATCACAAGTTAAACCTAATTGGTGTTCTAAAGCCATTTCGGAGGCATATTCAATATAATCAAATCCTAATCCATTCGCAGCGCAAAGTGCTCCAGCGGCCATACAAGTAGCAGAACCAATCTCAGCTTGACATCCTCCAACAGCGCCAGAAATTGTGGCATTCTTTTTAATAACGCAGCCAATTAATCCGGCAATAATTAAACCATCGATTAATTGTTTTTCACTATAATTCATTTGTTTCTTTAAATAATATAAAGCAGCAGGAAGTACACCAGCTGATCCACATGTCGGAGCGGTAACTACCAAACTTCCTCCGGAATTAGATTCACTTACCGCATAAGCATAAGTAGAAATAAATAAATCCCTTTTATCATCATTATTACTACAACTTATTGCTTCTTTATATAAAGTAGGAGCAATTCTTTTAATATGTAACTTACCAGCAATATATCCTTCAGTTACAAGTCCTTGTTTTATTTCTTTTTCCATATGATTGAGAATATGCTTTAAATAATCTTCAATATCTTCATCATCAAATTTCTTAACAAATTCCAAATAAGATAATTTGTTTTGCTCAATATATTCTCTAATTTCTTTAAAAGAAGAAAAAGGATAAATCATTTTATCAGTCTCAGCTTTTTCACCTTTTTTTTCAATTTGCCCGCCACCAATCGAATAATATGTTGCGGATTTAACTAATTTATCATCTAAATAAGCTTCTATTTGCATAGTATTAGGAAAACTAGGAGTAGTTTTTAAATCAAACTTTACTTCGACATCTTTTAAAGTGTCTATAATTATCTTATCAGTTAAGTGGCCTTTTCCTGTTAAGGCAAGCGAACCAAAAAGAGTAACTACATAGTGATAGTTATTAGGCTCTAAACTATTTAGAAAATCTAAGCAAATTCGATATGGGCCAATAGTGTGGCTAGATGATGGTCCGGGACCAATGCGATATAAATCTTTAAGCGAACAAAGCATAATATTAATATATTCGTAGTTATACGAACTCCTCACTTAATAAGTATAGATTATTATTGCTATTTTGGAAATTGTTTTTTGTGTTTTATTTACCATAAATTTGGTAAACTATTTATATAAACAACAAGGAGAATGATTATGTGTACTGCCGCAACTTATAAAACCACAGATTTCTATTTTGGAAGAACATTAGACTATGAATTTTCGTATGGTGAAACTGTTACGATTATGCCAAGAAATTATGAAATAAAATTAAGGTTTTTAGATAATATAAAAAAACATTATGCAATTATAGGAATGGCACACGTAACTGATAGTTATCCTTTATTTTATGAAGCAATGAACGAAAAAGGACTTTGTATAGCAGGCTTAAATTTCGTGGGAAATGCACACTATTTTGAACCCCAAAAAGACAAAATTAACGTAGCGCAATTTGAGTTTATTCCTTATATTCTTGTTAGTTGTAAGAGTGTTGATGAAGTTATTAAATTAATGAAAAACATTAATATAACTAATACCCCATATAGTGATAAATACCCAATTGGTCAACTTCATTGGATAGTTGCTGACCATAATAAATCAATTACTATAGAATCCACTAGTGAAGGAATTAGAGTTTATGATAATCCAGTTGGTGTTTTAACTAATAATCCACCATTTGATAAGCAAATGGCAAATTTAAATAATTATAAACATTTATCAACTAAAAATCCGATAAATAATTTAAATAGTGATAAACGCTTTTATAGTAGAGGATTAGGTGCAGTGGGTTTACCTGGTGATATTTCTAGTCAATCACGCTTTGTACGTGTGGCTTTTACAAAAATGAATTCTTTATCAAAAAGTGATGAACTATCTAGTGTAAGTCAATTCTTTCATATATTAGGTAGCGTTGATCAAGTGAGAGGATGCTGCGAACTAGAAGATAAAAAATATGAAATCACTATTTATACTTCATGCCTAAACGCGACAAAAGGAATATATTATTACACTACTTATGATAATCATCAAATTAATAAAGTGGATATGCATAAAGTAGATTTAGATAATGAAACGTTATTAGAATATAAATTACGAACAAGTGAAAATATTTATGAACAAAATTAATGCTTAAAACATGGCTAAAAACCGCACAAATTAAGATTGTTGGCGCTTATTTTTCTGTTTCTAATGCTTTAAAAGATTTATCTAATTGGAGCAAAAATATTAAAGTATCATCTAAAGGCTATATGCTAGGAAAATTAAAACAAAATACTTAAGTGCTCTTAATGGGGCACTTTTGTGTTTTATAAATCAATTTTATAATGTATAATTACTTTATAAAAAGCGAGGAAATTATTATGAAAAATTTATTTGGAGTAACTAACAAAGGCAATAATTTTAGCAAGTTTGTAGTTCGCTCACCATCCGCGACTTCAAAAGCAAAAATTGATGAGTTTGATAAAAAAGCAAGAATGGTTGAGAAGAAAAAATCAGGACCCGGTTTACTTAACGCATTTGCAGCACTTAGCTTATGTTTAGGATTATTATTTATAGTAGGAATGATTGCGGCAAAAGATGGATTTAAGGAAGCATTAAAAACACGAGGTTATATTTTTTATATAGGAATTGTTCTATTTGCTTTTGGTTTGGTTTATACAATCTATATGAGAATAAAATCAAAAAAAATAGATAAAAGTGAAATGGTAGAGAACATTTTAAAAGAAAAAGAAAGTATCAAAAGAGATGTGTTAGATGAACTAGGAGTACCAGCAAATGCTGTTATCATTGATATTTTAATAACAAGAGTAAAAGAAAATAAAGATGGAAAAGAAGTTGTTAAAAGTATGGGATTATTCACGCACTTAAATTCTGAAGTTTATTTTTTTGTTGAAAATGATAAGGCTTGTTTTGCTGATTATAGTGCAGTAATTCAAATACCACTAGAATCTTTTAAAATTGCTGATAAAATAGATAAAAGAATCATTATCCCTACATGGCACAAAGAAGTTTCATATAATAATGAAAAATATAAAGAATATAAAATAAAACGAAATGGTTATGATATGTTCTATGTTAAACCATATTATTCAATTAAATTATTAATTAATAATGAGGATTATGAAATGTTAATTCCTAATTATGACTTAAAAGAATTCTTAAAAGTTGTGCCATTAAATGTTAATGAGTAAGTTAGGAGCAATATTATGGAAGAAAATAAGTATGAAAAAGAATTAATGCGACTTCGCAATATATTATTCATTTTATCACTATGTTCGATATTTTTAGGATTGGTAGTAGTGGGGGTTTCTGCAAATAATTCGCCAATTCCTGAAGATCCATACTCAATGATAGAAAACATGTGGAAAATGCTATTAATTATTCCAATTCCTTTAGGCTCGATGATTTTTGGTATTGTATTAACTATTAAACAATTTAAATGTAAAAGAAATATTATTGGTGGAGCGGTAATGACTGTATTATTAGTCGTTTTTGGGTCGTTCAGTTTTACTTTTGGAAAACCAAGTCATAATATGACTGATTTAAATAATATCGCGGCATCTATAAATATTTCTTTCCCTGACGAAGGCTATGTTTCTATCTCTAATGAAGCATCAAAGACTAATGAAAATCAAACAATTAATACTACAATATATGCAAGATTTAAGGACAAAAACGATATGATTGCTTGTATTACTTCTAATGAAAATTGGAAAGATAATATTGATTTTATTCCCACTAATACTGTTCCAGTTACGTATACTACTTTAACCGCTAATTTTGATTATTATCTTGTTTATAATGTAACAAAAAAAGAATATAACAATATATCTAGTTCAAATAAAGAAAATGAATTTTGGTATTTGTCATATTCTAGTACGTCTAATTTATTAATAGGTGTTAATTTTATCATTTAGTCTTAATTATTAAAAAATCAACTCAACAAGTATGATAATAAATGGTACAAAGACAATTAATAGAAGTGTTGATAAAAAACAGGTATCACTTGAAGTAATTGCTTCTTTATTATAAGTAACACAGAATGTATTTACAACAGCACTTACTGGCGCTGCAAAGCAAATAATTATAGCAGAAACCATTTCTGTACTTAAATTAACATTAGGTATTAATAAAAACAAATAAACAATTATTCCGATTATAATAGGAGAAATTATGCTCCTAAATATTGACATAATCCAAGCAGTTTTACTAGTAAATGCACTTTTAATATCAATATCACCTAATGTAATCCCGATAAGTAACATGCTTAATGGCATAGTTAAATTAGCAATCGTGCTTAATGATTTATATAACCATGGTACAGTTTTATCGATTCTAAATATACTATAATTAACATCACCAATGGCGATTTTTGGAAGAATTGGTTGCGCAATCCATAAAATCATTGATATTAGCATAGCAATAATAATAGGGTTACAAAATACGTTTTTTAATGTATCTTTAATAGCGCCTCTTTCTAATTTTGTTTCGGATATTATAATAAAACAATAAATATATAGGAATATTCTAAAAGGAATAGACATAATATTACCTACTAAAACTCCGGTATTACCATAAATTGCTTTTACTAATGGAAGGCCAAATAAGGTAATCTGCCCAAATGTCATTAAAATAGCGTAAATTGATTTTCTTGTTGTATGGTATTTATGAAATATTAAATGTCCTATTAATAAGCAAGCTAAATAAGCGATGACTGTGAATAATATAATCCATCCAGATTGCACTAAAATAGTAGTATCAAAATCAATAATAAAACCGGTGAATGCTAAACAAGGTAAAGCAATTTTCATTAAAATAGTAGTTAATGTTTTTTTACTGTGATCATTAAATAAATTTGCTTTTCTTAAGGTAAAACCTAGAACAATTAATGCAATTGTGGTAAGTATTGCAGATAAGAAATCATTATTTGTAATAGCCTTAATAGCGTCTTCCATAAAATCATCTCCAAGGCTATATTTAATCACTAAAACAAACTTTCTTCAACAACTATTAGTTTATGTTATAGCAAATATATAATTTTGTTATAAAGAAAAACGTATAATATGGTATAATTCTTATTAAGGCGGCGATTATTTATGGATTCATTTTCATTGGAGTTTTTAAAAAAATTATTATCAAATGAGTATAGTAATAATTATGTTTATAACATATTAGATGGATATAACGTTAACCGAAAAACAACAATTCGCGTTAATACTTTAATCTCTACATTTGAAGAAGTAATCCAATTCTTAGATAAGAATAATATATCTTACTCAGCTGTTAATGATATACCCAATGCTATTATTATTAATGGTTCATATGATATAACAAAGACAAAATTATATGAAAATGGAGCAATATATCTACAAAGTTTATCATCAATGCTACCACCTTTAATTTTAAACCCAAAAGAAGATGCGCATATTCTTGATATGTGTGCTGCGCCTGGAAGCAAGACCACCCAATTAGCGGCTTTAACCAATAATAAAGCATGTATTACTGCTTGTGAGTTTGATAAGATACGCGCTGAACGTTTAAAATTTAATCTAAATAAATTAGGAACTAGCCGCGTAACAGTTTTAGTAAAAGACTCACGGAATTTAGATGAATTTTTTCGCTTTGACACCATTATGTTGGATGCTCCTTGTAGCGGATCTGGTACAGTTTTATTAAAGGAAGAAAGTAAACAAGTATTTAATCAAAAAGTCATTGATAAATGTCAAAAAAGACAAATTTTATTATTGAAAAAGGGCTTATCAATGCTAAATAAAAATGGTGTATTAGTTTATTCGACTTGTTCCATATTAAAAGAAGAAAATGAACAGGTATTGAAAGCATGTCTAAATAATAATTTTGAACTTTTGCCAATTGATAAAGAGCAATATGATTTACCATATTTGCCTTCTTTAGAAAATACCATCACTATTGCCCCAACGGAATTATATGAAGGATTCTTTGTAGCAAAAATAAGAAGAATTAAATTTACGTTATATTATAAACAAAATATAACTAAATTATGTTAACAAATTAAAATGCATTAGCGGTTAAGCCACTAATGCATTAAGTTTTACACTTCTATCATCACTAATAAATTTATGTGATGTTTTTATATTTGTATTTGAAATAATTTGATAATTTTTACTAAATGTTTCTCCAGTCAAATACTGTACCGATTGGGAAATTTTTATCATCACAAAGTTCGTTGTAAATTTGTGGCGCGTCAATAGGTGATACAACACGTGAAATAATCGGCTCTACTTGAATTCGTTTTGCCGCAATCATATTAAGAATTGCATTACAGTCATCATTGTGTGTCCAGTGATGCGGATATGACTCATATTTTGGTCTTACAAAATTGTGAGCGCCTATTAATTTTATTCCTGGTCTATGAACTTGTGAATAATAATCAATTGAACAATCGGAAACTCTTGTACAGCCAAGAAGTGATATTCTTCCCATCCATGATGCACAATCTAGAGCTTGTATCATTGCTTGAGATATTCCAGTAACTTCAACACATCCATTTACTCCTTTGCCATTTGTGATATTTTTCACTGTTTGAACAAAGTTTTTATCTGATGGGTCAAGTGCATAGTCAGCACCAAGTTTCAATGCGAGTTCACGTCTTTGCGCATTTAAGTCGACTGCAATCACAGGATAAGCGCCAGAGAGTCTTAAAAATTGTGTTGCGAATATACCAAGAAGCCCTTGCCCCATTACCATTGCACTTTCACCAAGCTCAATCTCAAGTTTTCTAACTCCTCCGAGTCCCATAGAAGCAATAATAACAAATGCCGCTTCAAGAGATGATACATTGTTATTTTCAACTTTTGTTATATCGTTTTCAGGACGAATATTATATTTTGAATGACATCCATGGTATACTAAAACTCGATCACCAACGGAGACTTTGTTTACCTTAGAACCGACTGCTTCAACATATCCAATGCCACAATAACCTAATGACATAGGATATTTTTTTGAAGTGTTGTTCATTCCTAAAAGACAAGCTCTTTCTGTACCGCCGCTTATAACGGTATATTCCATCTTTGTAAGAACTTCATTTTCTTTTACTTGGTCAACTTCATTTTCTAAAAGTTCTGCCTTATGAACACCTGTAAAAAATATTTGTTTGTTTTCCATAATAGTACCTCACATTTCTTTTAAATTTTACCATATAATTTTATTATCGGTTTATGAACGCCAATAATTAAGTATCAAATATGATAAGAATTAAATTAATTAACTTTCTTTTTCTTTACAAATTTATCATTTTTCTTTTGCTGATGTGTTGTTACATTTTGCAATAATGATTAACATATTTTTTATCAAAGAAACTAAATGATTGGCTTATAGAAGAAGTTCTAAACTAATACAAAAACACGAAAAAAATGTGTTTTTGCACAAGATAGCAATTATTTAAGAAAGTTTGCCAATAAACTTGTAAATTGCTGGCAATTTTTTTATATTTATTGTTCTGCGGGTATAGTTTAATGGTAAAACTGAACATTCCCAATGCTTAGATGGCGGTTCGACACCGCTTACCCACTCCATAAAAAATAGTGATTTGATAAGAAAAGCGTCAGACCTTTTAGAAAAAACCACAAAATATGATATTCAATTGGTTAAAGACTCTACCTTATGAAATCAAATAAATAATGAAGCTTTTTTGAAAGTCAAAGTTTTTTAAAATCAGTTATATTACTAATAAAAGGTATAAGATATTTAAAACTAAAAAATATGAAAATAATAATTTAGTTAAATTTTTAATTGAAAAAAATATGAACAATGGTAAACTAAGACTGCGCTGTAGGTAAATAAGGTGGTAGGTGGAAAATTAAAAAATTATCAAACAAACTATTGAATACGATAATTACAAAAATAGTATTTTTATGTTAATTGGTGCTTTTTTCATAACTTTTTAGTTTTGTGTTTGCTTTTTCTTATCTAATATCTTTCTGATGGGATCTCCCAATTCTTGGATGCTTTTCTTGCTTTTTTGATAATAGATGTTTTTTTGTTTTTTCCATTTATTGTCTATTTTTTTTCGTATACGTTACATAAAGAAAATAGGCGATAAAATGAAAGTTACTGAGATAGTTTTAAATGATTGCGTATCTAAAATTTATGGCTTAATGGTTTTAGTAACAAAAATACCTGGTTCTCACGGCAAATTGAAAGAGAAAAGAGTTTGTGCTCTATGCATGGAAATCTTTTCAATAAATATCATAATAAGTCAGTAAAAATATGTTATTCGGATGACTGCGAATATTTTTTCGTTGTAAAAGGTAATTATAAAAATTAAATTACTTACATTATAACGATTATATCTTTTTTGTTATTTTGCTCCAAAGTAGTTGATATAAAAAAGAAACATAAGTTTATGCTATAGCAAATATATAATTTTGTTATAAAGAAAAACGTATAATATGGTATAATTCTTATTAAGGCGGCGATTATTTATGGATTCATTTTCATTGGAGTTTTTAAAAAAATTATTATCAAATGAGTATAGTAATAATTATGTTTATAACATATTAGATGGATATAACGTTAACCGAAAAACAACAATTCGCGTTAATACTTTAATCTCTACATTTGAAGAAGTAATCCAATTCTTAGATAAGAATAATATATCTTACTCAGCTGTTAATGATATACCCAATGCTATTATTATTAATGGTTCATATGATATAACAAAGACAAAATTATATGAAAATGGAGCAATATATCTACAAAGTTTATCATCAATGCTACCACCTTTAATTTTAAACCCAAAAGAAGATGCGCATATTCTTGATATGTGTGCTGCGCCTGGAAGCAAGACCACCCAATTAGCGGCTTTAACCAATAATAAAGCATGTATTACTGCTTGTGAGTTTGATAAGATACGCGCTGAACGTTTAAAATTTAATCTAAATAAATTAGGAACTAGCCGCGTAACAGTTTTAGTAAAAGACTCACGGAATTTAGATGAATTTTTTCGCTTTGACACCATTATGTTGGATGCTCCTTGTAGCGGATCTGGTACAGTTTTATTAAAGGAAGAAAGTAAACAAGTATTTAATCAAAAAGTCATTGATAAATGTCAAAAAAGACAAATTTTATTATTGAAAAAGGGCTTATCAATGCTAAATAAAAATGGTGTATTAGTTTATTCGACTTGTTCCATATTAAAAGAAGAAAATGAACAGGTATTGAAAGCATGTCTAAATAATAATTTTGAACTTTTGCCAATTGATAAAGAGCAATATGATTTACCATATTTGCCTTCTTTAGAAAATACCATCACCATTGCCCCAACGGAATTATATGAAGGATTCTTTGTGGCAAAAATAAAAAGAATAAAATAATGTATGGAAAATTAGATTATGGAAAATAAAAACTTAACAAAACAATTAGTAATAAATGCTTTAGGAATTGCTTTAGTTATTATTGCAACTTCATTTTTAAGTATGACTATATCTTCATCTTTTATAAATTTAGGTGACGTTTTTATATTTTTCTTTGGAATATATTTTGGACCAGTAACAGGTTTATTAGTTGGAGGATTTGGATCGTTTTTTGCTGATGTGTTAGTGCATCCTTCCACTATGGTGTATACCTTATTTATTAAAGGATTAGAAGGGTTAGTTGTGGGATTATGCGCTAAAGGATTAAGAAAATATATGAAAAATTCATTATTGCGTAATATCTTTAACATTGTTTCTATGCTAGCGGGCTCTGTTATAATGGTAGGAGGATATTTCTTAGCAAAAGCTTTTATTTATGGTAATATGGAAACGGCTCTTATCTCATTAACAAATAATATAATTCAGGCTATTGCTTCTCTTACGATTGCGATTTTATTAACGAATATTTTTGATAATACCTACTTGAAAAAATATGTGAATTAACTTGTAAATTGCTAATGAATTTTGTATATTTAATATACATGCGGGTATAGTTTAACGGTAAAACTGAACATTCCCAATGTTTAGATGGCGGTTCGACACCGCTTACCCGCTCCAAAATGAGAAATTTTTATGATGCTATTTCAGCATCAATTTTTATTTATTAATGTACTAAATAGTATTTATTACCATTTTTTAATTATTTAATATTAGAAAATTGAGAAGCAAATTTAATTGTTAAAAATAAATGATATTGTGGTAACTAAAAATTTATTATAAAAACGCTAATAATTTTAAAGAATCAACATAGCATAAAGTCATAAATTTGTAGTATTTTGACTTGATAAATATTATACTTTAGATGAGTTGGTGATTAACATGGATTATTTAAAATATAAAACAGAGACAGATGAGGTTGTTGTATCAATCGATTCTACTCATAAAAATGCATATCTTTCTATTTCCGATATGGAAAAAGTTTTTAATTCTATTGGCAAAATTGATCTTAAATATGATATAAATAGACTAAAAACAGAAAATATTATTAATGAAAATTCAACTACTAAAAATAAAGATGGAGAAACACTTTATAATTTAAATGTTGTATTTTCCATTGGACTTAATAATTTTGTAAACGCAACTAAGAAATTATATTTATTTGTTAAAGAAAATAAATTGGATAACACTTTATATACTTTTATAAAGGATGCAATAGAAAATTTGTTTTTACCTAATGAAAAAGATCCTTTATGTGTGATTGATAGCTATCAAGATGTATTTAATCACTATGCTAAGAACCGAATCAAAGAAGAAAATGCTAATTATCATTATGCATATTCATATCCATATATAATTATTGAACTTTATCAACAAATTATTGAAGATGCTAAAATTAGATATAATTTTCCAGATGATTTTGGAGTAGAAAAAGAACCGGGTAATCTTGAGAAGATATTAGATGTTTATTCTAATGTGGATTTTGGTTTTGAAAAAAATCCAGTCGAAGATCAATTAGCAAGATATTTTTATTCCATTGTCACTGAACAACCTTTTGTTAATTATAACAACGAAATTGCGACTATCTTTTTATTATATTTTTTAGATAACATTAATTACATTGTTAAAGAAGATGTTCGTAATTTATTCAATTCTAGCGATATAGTGGGAATGATTACGCTTATTGAAAATTCTTCATCAGAACAAAAAGAAGAAGTAATTGAAAAAATAAAGAAAATGTTAATTGTATCGCCTTATAATTACTATAAAAAAGTTGATAAGGCATTTGCTACTTTAAAAGAAAATAACACATATAATAATGTAGTTAATTATATTGTTGCTTTTATCGAGAATTATTATGGCTATCAAGGATATTATGAGTTTTATAAATATAGAGAATCTAGTGTACTTAAAATTCATTATCATGGCGAATATAATAAATTCAAACTAAATATTGCTGATTCAATTCAAAATTATAACACTCTTGTTTTTGATGTGTACGCAACTGCATATATGGAAGCACCAATTGGATTAGTTCATCGTGATGAAATTATTGAAGAATTATATAAAGAAATTAAAACAAGAAGTTATGATGACATTATTAAAGATAAGTTAATGAAAACATTAAGACTTAAACTTGTTCCTTATTTTTACTTAAAAGATATTAATATCGAATTTAATTTCATTTGGACACTTGAAGCAGATGAAGAGTATGAGTATTAATTTATGTGTTAGATGATGTTTGCAATTCTATGGAGGTGTAATTTATGATAAATTTTGATTTAATAGAAGAAATAAAATTAGATAATTTCAAAGGCGGAGATGGAAGCGTAATTGCTAAAATATTTACTGATGATATCAATAAAATCATGAAAGCAACGTTAAAAAAAGGCACCTCGATTGGAATGCATACACATGATACAAGTAGTGAAATAATTTTTGTTATAAATGGAACCGCTAGTTGTGAGATTGATGGAAAAAAAGAACAAGTAAAAAAAGGGCAATGCCATTATTGTCCTAAGGGTAGTGCACATTCAGTTAAAAATATCGATGATGAAGATTTAGTTATGCTTTGTGTGGTACCAAATCAATAAAGATAACATTCGAAAATGTCAACAAAAAAATACAAATTGTTGATAAACTGTGTGCTTACTTGTTTAAATATTTTAATATGTTATAATCACTTTACAAAGAACCGTTAGACTATTTCTAAAAGGCTTTATTAATCATTAAAAATGAGGAGGAAAGCCCAATGAATATTAGTCTTAGGCTTGACGTCAATGTTTTTGACGCGAAAAATATTATTAAATGGTTGGATAATGAAGATGTGACCAAATATCTTAATGAAGATATAAATTCTACGACATCATTAATTGATATAATAAATTCTAATCGTGCGGATTTATTAACTTGCTATCTTAATAAAGATGGTAGATTTTTTCTTATTGATGATCGAGAGAATCATAGTATTGGTTTTTTGACATTATTTACGATAAGAACAAAAAAAGAATATGAAGTTGTTATAGCTATTGGTAATCCTAGTAATTGGGGAAAGCAATATGCGCATATGGCACTAAAACAAATAATGCGTGAAATATTTTTCTCATGGCGCATTGATAAGTTATTAGCGCGCATTCATATTGATAATCATCGCAGTATTAACTTATTCAAACATCTAGGATTTAAACAAAGCTTAATAAAAAACAATCATATTCATTTTGAAATGAATTTTAATGAGTATTTAAATTCATTAAGAAATAGTTCTAATAATTAAATAAACAAGATAAATTACATATAATCCAAGCAAGAGGAAACCATCTTTTTTGGATATTTTTCCATAAATTGCAAATACAAATACAACAAGAGTTACAACCATCATAACAATGACATCAACTACTACTTGAGGGCCAGATGTTAATGGATTAACAACTGCCGAGATTCCTAAAACAAATATAGTATTAAAAATATTTGAGCCAATAACATTACCTAAAGCTAATTCGTTTTGACCTTTTTTTGCTGCTACACAACTTGTGACAAGTTCAGGTAAGGAAGTACCAACCGCAACAATAGTAAGACCAATTAATGATTCAGCTAAGTCATGATCAACATGAGCAGCATCGGATATTTCTAAAGCAATTCCTTTAGCGCCAAATACGACTGCTTCGCCACCAAAAATGATACCAGCACATCCCACAATAGCTAAGATAATAGCTTTCCATAATTTAATATCTTTAATTTCTGAATTTTCTTCTATAACTTGATCTTCAGGATGTTTTTTTGCGCCTCTTATTAAGAAACAAATATAAAGGACAATTATTACTGCTAAAATAATTCCTTCCCATCTTAATATTGCATAATTACCTGTAACAGAGCCGTTACCAAATAAAATTACAAATAAAACGAGAAGTGCGGATACTCCAATTAAAAAAGGATACTCTCTTTTACATACTGATTTTTTAACAATAATTGGTGTAAATATTGCTGAGAAACCTAAAACAAGTAATAAGTTACAAATATTGGAACCGATGACATTACCAATAGCAACATTAGCATTACCGCCTTGAATTAGAGAAGAAATAGAGTCAGATACAGAAACAGCAAGTTCTGGACAACTTGTTCCCATGGCAACAATAGTTAAACCAATGATTAATTCTGAAATATGCAATTTTTTAGCAATTGCGCTACTAGCATCGACGAATATGTCACAAAATTTTACTAAGCACAAAACACCAACAATAAACGCAATAATAAACGCGATAATTCTTAAAGCAACCGGCCAAGAATCGACAAATGTGAAAATCATAATTTCAGCTCCTTAAAATAAATTAATTAAAGCATTAATACCTGCTACGACATCACTCCAGTGAGTGAAGAATATTTCTAATCCAATAGCAATTAATATTATGCCACCTGCAATAGTGGCTTTATTAGCAAATAATGTTCCAAATTTTTTACCAATATATACCGCCGCAATGCAAATTCCAAATGTAACAAGACCAACAATAGCAAATGTTAAATAAGCTTCAAGTGGTTTAACATTACCATAAATGATACCAACGCTTAATGCATCAATAGAAGTAGCAACTGCTTGTAATAACAAATAGCCAAAAGTTATATTCTTGACTTTTTTATTTTCAATGGTTTCGTTTTCTTTTCCTTCTTGAACTCCTTCAACAATAGTTTTAATTCCTAAAAATAATAAAAGTATTAAAGCAATCCAAGGCACAAAATAACCAAATACTTTTGAAAAGTTTTCTCCTAATGTACTACTTAATATAGTAATGATTAAATAGCCTAATATCGGCATAAGAATTTGGAAGAATCCAAATAATCCCGCTATTAAGAAACTTTTTTTACGCTTCATGTTTGGTTCAGACAAGCCGTTACTCATTGAAGCAGCACATGCATCCATTGCAAGACCTGCGCCCAGCCCGATAGCGGTAACAATCCAAATAAATGTTTCCATAAATATTTTCTCCTTTAAACAAGAAAAACGAGACCTAATTAACACAAAAAAATGTGTGCTAATTATAAGTCTCGTTAATTAAGATTGACCTGGTCATTTATTCAACCGGTTTGTAGGACAATCGCTCTTAGTTGAGCTAACTACTCCCTTAAAACTACTTAGGTATGTTAACACTTTTATTTGCTAAAAACAATGAAAAAATGCAAAAAAAGTCGAAAAAAATATTAGTTTCAGCTAACTTTAAGACAACAAGATTTTTGCTTTTTAATAAATATAAGCGTATTATTTTTCAAAATTATATTTTTATGATAAATTTTAAGTGGTGGTGACTTAAAATGAATAAAAAAAATTATGATGATAGAATAATCTACATTAATGATAATGGCTCTGTTTTAGCAGAAATAGATTTTCCTAGAACTAGTGTTAATGAAATAACAATAACACACACATTTGTTGACTCATCTTTAAGAGGACAAGGAATAGCCAAAAAATTAGTTGAAGAAGTAATTAGTATTGCGCAAAAAGAAAAATATAACATAAGAGCTACTTGCTCTTATGCTATTAGATATTTTCATGATAATAAGGTCGATATATATCTTGACTAATTAAGCTCGTTTAAGTAATCAAAGAATTTATAAGGTGATGCTGGTTTTTTAATTTCAATGAATTCTTTTATATAGCCTAGTATTTCTTCAGAAGGGAAACCATCACTAGCAAAGGTTGTGCGTTGGTCGTAGCATAATCTACCTTGTTTATTTTTATATGGCATTACTTTATCCCCAACCCATGATACGACAAAGTATAAGACATCCACTCTTTTATAGAGTTGAATTCCATGCCTATAATCGCCATAAATTTGAGGAAATACAAGGGAACATTTTAAATCGTCTTTATAAAATCCGATAGTTAACATTCTATTTTCCTTTTCATATGTGACAGCTAATGTGTCATCATCATTATCTTTATAATAAGGTACTTGTTCATCCACTACAACGCTTATATTAGTGTAAGGCTCAATGTCTGAGGCATCAAACATAATAATTTTGCATTCTAAAACATCATCTGTTTTTACTTTTTCATCTAAAATGAGTGCTTCGTTTCTTAGATAATTATAGTAATCAATCGAGGAATAACTTAGTTCCTTTCCTTCGACAAATATATGTAAGTAGCCAAATATAGTTTTTATTTTTTCATCAATTTTTAATAAGGAGTTGCTCATAATATTATTTCACCCACCCGCTAATATATTAGCAAAAACAAATTAAAAATGCTATGGTTTTTTAACTTTAAAAGAGAATATTAATTAAAAACACCGAATTAATCATAGTTTTTATCTAAAAAGAATTTTTAAAACTATTTGTAAAAAAATAACTATATAGTTTATTTTTGGTGTTATTGGAATTACTTTTATATTTATGGTAAAATTATAAACATAGGTGTGTGATTAGAATGAAGTGTTGTATTTTAGGATCCGGAACTTGGGGTAGTGCTTTAGCGCAAGTGTTAAGCGACAATTCTAATGAAGTAATTATATATGGTAGGGACATTGGAGAAGTGAGTGATATAAATAACAATCATCAAAACAAGAAATATTTTGGCGATGAAATTAATTTGTCTTCATCTATTAAAGCCACAACTGATATTGCTCTTGCTCTTAAAGATGCTATGATTATTGTAGTTGCGGTTCCTTCTATTGCATATCGCGAAGTTTTATTAAAAATTAAGCCATTTATAACTAACAAGCCGTACATTGTTTCTGTTGCTAAGGGTTTTGATCCAACAACATTAAAAAGAATGTCTGATGTTGTTCGTGAAATTATTCCAAGCAATATGAGACAAGAAGTTGTTTCATTAATTGGTCCAGGACATGCCGAAGAAGTAATAGTTCGCAAGTTAACTTGTATTACTTCTACATGTGTAGATTTAGAAACTGCCAAATATATTCAACATGTTTTTTCAAATAATTATTTACGTGTTTATGCACAAGTTGATGAAATAGGCGCAGAATATGGTGCTGCTATTAAGAACACTATCGCCATTGCTGCTGGAATACTTCAAGGATTAGGAATGGGTGACAATGCTAAAGCAGCATTAGTAACTCGTGGATTAATCGAGATGATAAAACTTGGCACCTTTTTTGGCGGCAAAGAAAAAACATTTTTAGGATTAACTGGTATTGGTGATTTAATGGTTACTTGTAACTCATATTTTTCACGTAATTTCCAAGCAGGACTAGCAATCGGAAAAGCTAATAGTGCAAAAGAGTTCTTGTCAAACAACACCAAAACTGTTGAAGGAATTAGAACAACAGAGATTCTATACAAAATAGGAAAAGAAGAGAATATTGAACTTCCTATTGTAAATGCTATTTATGATGTACTTTATCAAGAGGTAAAACCTCGTGATGCGTTAGATAATTTAATGAAAAGAAAGCTTAAAAGCGAATAACCATTTAAATTGAATAAACATTTAAAGAATTAGTCAAAATACCATTCATGGTATATGGCTATTTTTTTTCGATGTTCAAAAATGAAACGGCTTACAAAATCCGTTGACAAAATGCTATGGTTGGCGGTATCATATTTTTGTAGTTTAAAAAGGAGAGTTTTTGCATGAAACAAAACTATGAAAAGCCGATTATTATTCTAGAAGAAATTGTGCTTGAAGATGTAATCTTAGCATCAGGCATAACTAGGGACGAAGGAAACATCGATATTAGCGATGGTGTTAACGAAACGTTATAGAAAGCGGAGGTAAAAACATGAAAAAAATAGGCATTTTTAGTGTTGCATTATTATTATCTCTTGTTACTTTTTCAAATGTAACTAAAGAGAATAACAAAACTTCAGTTGCTGACTTAGAATCAAGCACAACTGACTTTATGAATGAAAAAAGTAATGTTAAGAAAGTTGCTTTAAGAAATGCTAGCAGTGGAAACAATGCATTCAAAGCATCTAAAATTTATTTCTAAACAGCTTCAGATGCTGAAGGATATGAATATTTAAGATTTGCTGCTGCTTTAAGAGGTGCTTACTCTAAAGTTTCATTTACTAGAAAAATTGCAGGAATAGAAGATAAAACTGATGAAGTTACAACTTTATATAAGGGTATAGCCGCAAATGGAAAAGTATCTTTTACTAATGGTGATGAATTAGTGGATTATGATGTAACAAGTACAAAAAACTATTATTGGGCTTGTTATACAATTAGATTTAAAAGTGATTCAACCTATAAAGAAAGTGATATTACAATTACATTAAATGTTGATGATAATTATAGTGATTCACGCACTATTAGTTTAAATGATGCTAAGAATTATGTTGAAGATAAAAACGCTAATTTAAATTTTGATCAATATCAAAATTATGCTAATTTATATGGTGATCATTCTAAATCTTCTTATGATCTTGTTAGTAAACAATTTGCACCAAGCGGATACGAGTATGTTCATGGTGCATGTAATGATTTAGATAATCCTAGATATGCATATTTTTCTATGAATAAATCACAAAACCAATATGGTATTATTGTTAAATACGATTTCGAGACTAACAAAGTAGTAGGATATTCAAAACAATATCAAGCACATGATGGAAGTGAAAATTATTATTGGACTGATAATGCCAATGTGTTCTTCTACAATGGAAAAATCTATATAATTACTTCACAAGGAACATTTGCTTCTATAAAGGCAAGTGATATTACAGGTAATGGAGTAGGTGAAGTTACACAAGATGATACTTCATTAAATTTTAAATTAGATCAAACAAGCTTAACTGGTATTAAAGCAGTTGCGTATAGTAAGGAAAAAGATAAATTTGCTGTTTATACAAATAACACTATGTATATCTATGATGGTAAACTAAATCTAGAAAAAACACTTGCTAACACAGGCGGATTCCAAACGATATATTCTGATGGTGAACGTTTATATGGTTTTATTAAACAAGAACAAACAGTGGAAACAGTTAAAGATGGTGAAACATTAAAGCAAGGCACATACTATGATGCTGCGACCATTAAAACATATAGTTGGGATGGCGAATTAATTTCCACAACTACATATGGTAGCAAAGATAAACCGATTGGTGATGTTTATACTGTTAATAGAGTTAGATGTAGTAATCTTCAAAATATGATAATGCATAATGGAAAATTATTCATTACGAGATTAGTTTATGTTGGCTATACTAATATGCCAATGGGTGCATATTTATATGAATTTAAAACGACAAGTTTAGAAAAGCATCCAAACATAACTGTTGGTGAATATGTTGAAGCAAATACAGAAACTAACTTTGTTGCTAATGAGCTAGTAGCAAGACATAAAGAAAGTGGATGTAGCTATTTACAAGGTGTTACTACGGATGGAGATTATATTTACTATGCATATACAAATGGTAATAATACAAAGGCTAGATTAGTTCGTAGTAATCCTTTAACTGGTGAATGGGTATCAGCAACAAATTTTGTTACCATTGCGGATAGTAATCCTACTTCATCTGATGCTGGTAAGATTTTCTACTATAACAATAATATTTGGGTTACAAAATTTAGTAGTAAAACAGCTTTTGAAGTTAATAAGGATACATTTGTAGAAACAGGTGAATCTTTAACATTTGATAACATGCCTGAAAATCTTAAAAATGCAGCTTATGATAAATTCAATGATCGCTTAGTTCTATTAGGAGTAAGTGGTGCTTTATATACTTATGATAAAAATTCTAAGGCTGTTAGCAAACTTGCTGATGCTAAAGGATTCTCTGGCTTAGGAGTATCTAATTTATTTGCTAATGATGATTATATTTATGTGACATACACCACAAATGGTATCAAAGGTGTTAAAACATCAATATTTGATTTTGATGGTAATTTAATTAAACAAGTAGCAATAGAAGATACAACTAATATTTGTCCAAGTACAAATAGTTTCAATACTCAAGGTCTAATTGATTATAAAGGCGTCGGAATTATTATTGGATTAAGTTGGGAAGGTACTTATAGCGGTGGCTATATCTATAGTGTCAAAATGAATTAATGAGGATTAATAAATGAATAAAAAAATAAAGTATATAATTAATGGAGCTTGTATAGCGGTAATAGGTGTGGGTTTAATTGTTGGTAACAAAGTTATTGAAAACTTTGAAGCAGAAATTAATACATTCCTAAATCCTGCTATTGTTGATAAGAGCCAAGTTAATGTAAGTGCTGATAACGGTCAAAAACTATCTAAAAGAATTATGGAAGAAGGGGCAACTCTTCTCCATAATGAAAACAATACATTACCTTTAAATTATTCAACAGACAAAAAAGTAAATGTCTTTGGTTGGAGATCTATTGACTGGATTTATGGTAGTGAAGGTCAAAATGCATCAGGTGGTGTTGCCCCTGAAGAAGATGATATTAAAAAGAATATTGATTTATATCGTGCATTAAATGATTATGGTATTCAATATAACGAAAAACTATATAGTATGTATACTAAATATTATGCTCCTAGATATCAAAGTGAAAATTTAAGAGGAACGCATATTTCCACTCTTACTCCATTAATTGAACCAAAAATTGATGATAAAGAATATTATAGTGATGATTTATTAGAATATTCTAAGAATTATTCTGATGTTGCTTTAGTAGTCATTTCTCGTATGGCTGGTGAAGGTATGGATTGTAGTACAACTAGTCAAGCTAAAAAAGGACCAAAATCTGCTGGAGATAATACTAGACATTATTTAGAAATATCAACTGAAGAAGAAGCTTTATTAACTTATGTTGGTCAAAATTATAAAAAAGTTGTGGTAATTATCAATGCCGCTAATCCGATCGAATGTGGCTTCTTAAAAAAGATTCCAGGAATCGGAGCATGTATGTATGTTGGATTTACCGGTACTAGAGGCGCTAGTGCCATTCCAGGATTATTATATGGCGATGTTTCTCCTTCAGGAAGAACTGTTGATACATTTGCGTATGACTTCTTTACAAATCCTGCAAATATTTGGTGCGGTGGATTAAGTTTTACTGATTATGGTCGCTCTTATACTGATTATGTCGAAGGAGTTTATGTTGGTTATAAATGGTATGAAACTGCTAATGTAGAAGGAATATGGAATAATGTTAATAATGAATTTGGAACAGGATATGATGGAGTAGTTCAATTCCCATTTGGCTATGGACTATCATATTGTGATTTTGAATGGACAGTAGGAGAAATTAGTGTTGAACCTAATTCATCAATTACTAATACTACAGAAATCACAATTCCTGTTACTGTAAAAAATAATGGCAAATATCCAGCAAGAGATGTAGTAGAAGCATATGTAAATGTACCTTATACTAAGGGCGGAATTGAAAAACCTTCTACCTCTTTAGTGGGCTTTACTAAAACAAATGTTTTGCAACCAAATGAAACAGAAACAGTTGAATTAGTCATTGATGCTGATGATTTTACTTCTTATGATTGTTATGACAAAAATAATAATGGTCATAAAGGTTATGAATTAGAAGCTGGAAAATATGTCATTAATTTAATGACAGACTCTCATAATATTAAACAAGTTAACTATAAAAATGCTTTAGTTGATGGAAAGTTCGAATATAAAGTTGATGAAACAATTAAAATTACTAAAGATAAAATTACTGGTGCAGAAGTTAAAAACTTATTCACAGGTGAAGATGCTGTCGATATGACACCACTTGATGGAAACGAAGGAGAATTTGTTGCTGATATTCCTTGGCTCACTCGTGAAAACTTTATGAAACCAGAAGACTTTAGAGATAATTATAAAGCACGCGCTTGTACACCATCTGCTAAACAAGCAACATATAGTTCAGAAAGAGCACAAGCATGGGATAATGCTACAGTTGATGAATTTGGTAATGAAATTGATAATACTCCTGTTACATGGGATGCAAGAAATGGCTTAAAAGTAGCGGAAAATGGTATCATCAATGAATTAGGAGAAAAATTAGGAGCAGACTTTAACGCTCCTGAATGGGAAAAATTATTAGACCAATTATCAATTAGTGAAGTAGTAGATCTTATTAATAATTACTATGGTACTAAGAAAATCGATTCAGTAGGAAAACCAATTTTATATGATTTTGACGGACCTTCACAAATTAAAGGATTCGTTGCTGGACCAAGAGGAACAGGTTATCCAACTATGGTTGTTATTGCTTCAACTTGGAATCCTAAATTAGCTTATGAATTTGGTAAATCATATGGTGATGATATGAAATCGGTCGGTGTACATGGTGTATGGGGATGGGCAATTGACTCTCACCGTTCATCATTCTTTGGAAGAAACCACGAATCACCTTCAGAAGATCCTCAATTAGCGGGAACAATTGTTAAAAATGCTGTTAAAGGATTAAGCACAAGAGGTAGATATTGTTTCTTAAAACACTTTGCTTTATATGGTAATGTAGGTGATAGTATTTGGCTAAGTGAACAAGCCTTCCGTGAAGTATATTTAAAACCATTTAGAGATGCCTTTGTTGAAGGTGGAGCACTTGGTGCAATGACTACTTATCGTGGCATTGGTGGAGAACACTCAGAAACAACAACTGCTTTATTAACAGGTGTATTAAGAAAAGAATGGGCTTTTAAAGGCGCAATTACAACTGACTATATTGGAACACAAATGTATTGTGATTCGATTTTACGTGCCGGTGGAAACTTAGGTATGGGTTGTAGATTAGGCTCATTATCAAATACTAAATACGATAAAACATCATCAGTAAGATTACAACGCCGTTTACGTGAATCTGCACATGAAACAATTTATATGTGGTTACGTGCTGACTATTATGAGAAAGAATATCTAAAAAACCCAGATCAAAACGATAGTTATATTTCATCATTTAGTATTTCTTCATGGTGTTGGTGGAAACCATTAGTAACTTGCTTTGATATAGTTGCAGTAACCGGACTTGTTTTCTGGGCTTCAATGCTTGTTATTGATGGACTAATGAAAGACGATAAGAAAAAAGTTAATGAGGAGGAAAAATAATGAAAAACTTCTTTAAAACTAAAAAAGGTGTAAAAACATCTGTTGGTATTGTGGCTGCTTTAGTAGCAGTAGTATCAACAATATCCATTATGGTTCCTTCTTATGTTGCTTATAAAAAGTATTATGATGCCGCAATTGCGGAAAGAGAGCATCAAAAATACTTAAATAGTTTACCTTTAGAATTTTTAGGCATTAGTGCTGAATTATCTGAAGGAAAAGAATATTATACCGATGGTAAAGCTCATCCAGAAAACGAAGATTTTACAGTTACTGCTCATTTTACTGAAAAAGGTAAAGATTTCGATAAAATTCTTCGTACTGATGATTTTGTTATTACTACACCAGAAGATTTTGCTTCTAAAGGTGGTAAAATTGTTGTTTCATATACTTATACTCCAGAAAAGGCTAAGGAAGATGATCCAGAACCAGAGCCAATTACTAAAACTGATGAAATCGAAATCAGTTTAACTAAAGTAATTGTAAAATCATTAGAAATAACACAATTACCATATCGTGTTTATTATTCTGATGATATGGAATTTGATTCAACTGGAATTAAAGTTAAAGCGATATTTAATAATGGTCATACAGTTGAATTAAATGATAAAGATATTGCTGTCAATACAAAAGGCAAATTATCTTCTTCATTAGAAGCTGCGCAAATTTCTTACACTTGTGAAGAAGTTACTGTAACAACAGATGTCCCAATTAAAGTTGATACAAAAGCTAGTTATGTTGATGGAGATATTTTATCTATATCAACCGAAGATGAAGTTTTTGTTAATGATGGCGATGTATTAAGTGATGTTAACTTAAATATTCGCGCTAGTTACGAAAATGGCAATAGATTATTATTAGCACGTGATAAATATGTAGTAGAAGGTAACATGGATAAAGCATCTTTTGCTAGCAATTGTGTATTAAATATATCTTTAAAAAATAATAAAGATGTGTCATGCAAAGTTGTTGCAACTGTTAAACATGTTATTGAAATAGAAAATTCTACTTTAGTTGGCGGAACTAAGAAAAATATAACTGATAATAATAAAGATATCCAAATAGTAGAGGGATTTGAAAACGGAAATAGTATTTCATTCACTATTAATAGTACTAATAATGTAAAAGGTGATTTATCAATGCGTATGAGTAATTTATCTAATACAGGTATTACATTAGATAATATTATGACATTGAGAATTAATGGAAGATATAATCCAATTATTTCTTCTATCGCTAGTAGTGAAACTTATAATTTTGAAAAATTCACTTTAACTAATGCTTTATTAAAAACTGGAGAAAATAAAATCGAAATTACTTTCAAGAATATGAAAGATACCAATGTTGCTATTGATAGCGTTTCGTTCCAAACTAAATATGATGGTGTTTTATACGCTAATATGGATCAATATCTTGAAAGAGCACTTTCTTCAGGAAGCGGTTTAAATTTAACAGTTTCAGCGGTAGGAAACTGGGACGGAACAGGTGGCGCATATGGACATGGCTTATGTACAGACGGAACCTATTTATATGCTCCTCATACAACTTGGTCTTCTACAACAAGAAGAATTGTTGTTAATAAATATGATCCAACAACTGGTAAGGTATTAAAATCAAGTCCAGCAACAGCAAATGGCGCAGATGAATCAACATTAGGTATTACGTATTACGATGGCAAAATTATTGTTTATTTTATTGATGGCACAAACTTAGCTATTGATGCTTCACTTGATGGATCTTGGAGTGAATATGATTTTGGATTTAAGGGCTTAGAAAAATCAATTTTAAGAGATGTATACTTTAATTCAGCAAAAAAACAATTTGCGGTTTTGTCAGGTGAATCTGTATATGTTTATAAAAACGATCGAACATCTAAAAATATGTTTGCGCTTATGAACGAAAGTGGTGGAAGTATTAAAAGAATTACAGGTACTTCCGATTATATTTATGCTGTGTTCTCTAAAGATGGAGCATATAAACCAATTGTTCATATGTATGATTGGGATGGTACTTTTAAAGGAAGATTTGTTGTTCCGCATAATACTGAGGTAATGGGAAATGTAGTCACTGATTTATCAAAAACAAATGTTCAAGGATTAGTGGCCTTTAACGATGCTTTATATTTTAATACATTAAAGTTTAGTACCGCTAATGGCGGAGACTCGACATTAATTATTAAAGCGGATTATCCACATTTATCAGATAAGTTAGAATTTGACTTCACTATCGGTGAATACATAGATTATTGTAATGAAAAATCTCTTATACCAACTTTAGATAGCGAATCATTAGGAGTATTGAATGATGTTGCTGGTGGTTACGCTATGGGCGGATGTTCTGATGGAAAATATATTTATGCCGCTGTTAATGTTGGTGGTAACAAAGTAACTCGAGTTCATAAGTATGATTTGAATAATGGCAAACTAGTAGCAGCAAGTAAAAACTTCAATGTTGCTACAGTAGATGGCGATAATTCAAGACTATTTATCAAAGATGGAATTATCTATTGTATTGGTAAAGAAGATTCAGAAGAAGGCAAATATGGGAAATTATTTGAATTAGCGTTAGACAAATTTGAAGATAATGCAACATTCAAAGAAAGCACCTTATCATTTGAGTCTTTAGGCGCTTTAAAGAGTGCTCACTATAATCAAAACTTTAAAAAATTTGCTTTAATGGTAGATAATAAACTAGTTATTACTGATGAAAAGCAAAATGTCTTATGTGAAGGAAAAACATTATCATATCCTGGATTTGGTGCATCTTCCTTAACTGCGGATGATAAATACATTTATGTAAGTTATGTTATAAACAATAGATCAGATTTACCAATGGATGTATTTGACTGGGAAGGAAATAAAATTAAAACAGTTTTAGTACCTAATTTTGGCCTAGGAAATAATTCTTCGGGAGGCAGTGTCAACTTCAACGTACAATGTATATTTGTCCATAATGGAAAATTATATGCTTCAGTTTGTAGTTGGGATTCAGGGGCTAACAAATATAACTTATTTAAGATAAATTTTGATAAGTCAGTATTAGAATAGTTGATAAACACCTATTATGAGATTATCCATAGTAGGTGTTTTTATATGAATTTGATTGTATTTTTTAATGATTAAAACTAAAATAAAGGTGACATTAAAAGGAGATTGTTTTGTATGAAAAAATTTAAAGAAATTAGAGTAATGGATAATTTTTATCAATCATCAGCATTCTTTCCAATGCCATTAACCCTTATTGGAACTTTAGATGAAAAAGGAGAAAAAACGAGTTTTGGTGCATATTCATTAGTTTTCCCTTACTATATTGCTGGTAAAGATTATTATGCAATGGTGCTTGAATGCCGTAATAGTTCTAATACATGTAAAGGATTATTAAGACACGGGAAATGCACAATTAATTTTTTACCTTATACCAAAAAAATATTTGCGCACCATGTTGATATGGGATTCCCTGGAGATACACCAGAAGAAAAAACAAAGAATTTAAAGTTTCATCCAATTGATTCATTATCAAAAGAACTTGATCCAAGTGGCAATTATCCAAAAATATTAGAAGAAGCTTTGCAAGTCATGGAGTGTACTTGGGTTAAAGGATTAGATAATGCACAAGATGATAAAATACAGGACGAATATAATGGACCTTATCATAATTTTAATGGAATTACGTCTAAATATGGTGCGCATTTTATTTTAAAAATTGATCACATTATTCTTAAAGATAAATACCAACAAGCTTTAATTAATGGTGTTAACAGAAAAAATTTCTGTCCATTACCAACTAATTGGGGATATCGTGATTCGAAAAATTTCTGGTGTTCAAATTATCATAAGCCAGATGCGGTTGGCATTCCAAATCGCGAAGTAGATTTAACTTCTTTACAATATGCCGCTAAAAGACTTAATACTGATGTAACATTTACTGACGATGCTTTAAAAATGTTAGTAAAAGTGCCACGTCCTTTCTTGAAATTAGTGTTGCAAGGATGCGTGGATTGGGCAAATAAAAATAACTGTAAAGTCATTACTGCTAAAGAAATAGCAATTATCAACGATAAGCGCTCTAAAGATAAAAGAAAATAATTGTTAAAAAATGGTATGCATTTTTCTTTGTTTTTTAAGAAAACATACCATTTTTGTTATGTATTTTTGTCAATAGTAATTTACTAACAAAAACTGGTTATTTTTCTTAATACACTCTATGTTATTATCCCCACACAAGGAGTGATATTATGAAAAAGAAAACATTATTATTTATTATTTTATTATTAACAGGTTGTAATACGAATAAGACAGATGCTAATAACAGTAATAGCAATAAAACTAGTGATATTACGCCATCTATTACGCCATCGTCTTCAACTAATAATGAGTCAAATTCGGCTACTAGTGCAAGTACGATTGCCACAGTTAGTAAAACTAGTGAAAGCAGATTTGACCGCAAAATCCGTATTTATTTAAATCCATCTGTGCAAACAAGAAATCTTTATGTAAACAATTTAGGAACAGAAGCTGAGCATATGAATAACATTGCGCGTTTCTTATATAATGAATTGCTTACATATCAATTTTTAGATGTAAAAGTTAATTTGCGATATTTGTCGCTAACGGACTCGGTTAAAGAGAGCAATACTTTTAACTCCGATATTCATTTTGCTTTGCATTCTAACGCTGGTGGCGGAAGTGGTAGTGAAATTTTTACTATCTCATCCTATGAATTTAGCAACACAATTTATAATGACTTCATGTCATTAGGTAATTTCAAAAGACGTGGTGTTAAAGATGGATCAAAACTATATGAAATAAAAAATTCTAAGGCAAAAGATAAAGCATTAATGGAAATTTTATTTCACGATAATGTTGAAGAAGCAAAATTCATTGCTAATAATGAAGAATTAATTGCCCACCAATTTGCCTTATCAATGATTGAATATGTTTATACAAAATATAGTAAAAAATAGTTAAAATTCACATATAGTAGCAAAAATCTTGTTTTTTTGTTCAATAATCGCTATTATTACTATAGTAATAATTTTTAAGTAATTGCTTAAAGATATTGCTTAAAGGAGCTGTTTCTTTGATGATTTGTAAAATAGCAAATGAGTTGATTAATTTTAAACTGCTTAACAATTCAATATTATTGAATTCATTAAAAAAATATGAAATTTCTAACAAAGAATATGATTTTAGTATGATTGTTAACGAAGTTGAAAACATTGATATTTATGGTCAATTAACGAAAATTACAAAATTTTACGATATCTTTTCATATAATGATAAAACTATTCAATATCAAAAGAATGATAAAACTGGCTTTTATTATGCAAGTATTATTTATGATATGAAAGAAACAATTATTAATATATTAAAAGATGATATTAATGTTATGGCTAACCAAGAATATTTATTAACACAATATGTATTTCCATGGTTCATTATGAAAAAGCACCAAGCAATTTGGATGCATGGATCTTCTATTTGTTATAACAACAAAGCAATATTATTTAGTGCTGCATCAGGTGTTGGAAAGTCCACACATACGAGACTTTGGAAACAATATGTGCCTGGAGTAGAATATATAAATGATGATAAAAATATTATTATTTTTGAAAATAATGAGATGGTATTATATGGAAATCCATGGAGTGGAAAACATCAAATAGATAATAATATTAAAGCTCCGCTTGCGGCAATAGTGTTTTTGCATCAAAGTAAAAATAATGAGATTTCTAAAATTACAAAAAAAGAAGCATTTTTTAAAATTTTAAAACAAGTTATCCAACCATTTGATAAGGAATCTAGTAACGAATGGAACAATATGACTGATGAGTTATTAAAGATTCCTACTTATGAGTTAGGATGTAATATATCTAGTGAAGCTGTAATGCTTGTAAAGAATACTTTGGAGGATTTTAACAATGAAAACAAGTGATAAATTTATCTTAAAAACAATTGATGATGAAAGTATGCTAGTTCCAGTAAATCATGATTATATGAGTGTTCAAAAGATTATTAATCTTAATGAAACTAGTTTAGCTATTTATCAAATGGTTAAAGAAGGATTAGATAAAGAACAAATTATTAATAAAATGCTTGAAACCTATGATGTTAGCGAAGATGTTTTAGAATTAGATGTTACAAGAATTTTAAAACAATTTATTGAACTAGGTGTAATTGATGAATAGCATCTCACAAATTGTTGAGGTTATGAATGTGGCATTTGAAAAAAATCTAAAATTTGAAATGCCCGTTAATGGAACATCAATGCTCCCTTTCATCCATGCTGGTGATTTGGTTACTTTAGAAAAAATCACAAATTGCAAAATAAAAAAGAAAGATGTTTTATTTTATAAAAGAGATAATGGACAATATGTTTTACATCGCGTATATAAAATAAAAAACAATCATTTATTTATGCTTGGCGATAATCAATTGAACATTGAAAAAAATGTTAGAAGTGATCAAGTTATTGCTAAAATGATTTCATACAAAACAAAAAACAAAACGATTTCAGTTACTAGTTTTAAATATCGTTTTAAAGTTAGCTTATGGAATGTTTATTTTATTAGATTTATAACTTTGAAAGTGAAGTGGTTATTATTAAAACTAAAGAGAAAATAGCATTAACATTTTTATGTGTATTAAATGTTTTGCTTTCTGCTTGTTTAATAGTAGTTACTTTTTTAACTAAGGATTTAATTAATGTTGCTTTAACACATGATCAAAACAAATGGAATATTTTATTGGGGTATGCTGGTTGCTTAATTGGTGTAGTGGTTATTCAAATAACTTTTAAAATTATTTATAACTTTATCTTTAACAAAGCATCAATAAATTATGAATTAGAATTAAAAGAAAAAATATATCAAAGCTATTTATCAAAAGATATTTCTCAAATTCGTTTTATTCATTCTGGTGAAATGTCAAATATTTATATTAATGATGTTAAAAATGTAACAGATGGATATTTTAGTGTTATTCCTGCCACCATTTTAAATATATCAAAGTTTTTATTTGCTTTTATTGCGTTAATTATTATTGATTGGAGATTTTTACTTGTTGCTTTAGTAATTGGTTTATTAGCATTTTGTTATTCAAGGTTTTATGGAAAAAAAGTAAAAAAACTTCAAAAAGATTCATTAGCTAAAGATGGTAAGTTAATTTCTTATATGCAAGAATCTACAGAAAATATTAAACTTATTAAAGCAATGAATGCTGAAGAAAGCGCCACTGAATTATTAAATAAACGTAGCAAAGAAAACTTTGATGCTAAATATCGTTATCATAATTTTGCTATTATTGGGTCTGCTGGTTTGTTATCCGTTCTTAATTTTACATATATTGTTGCTTTAATTTATGGCGCAATTATGCTATTTAAGTATCCAGATGCTTTTTCTTATGGTACTTTAGTTTCATTACTTCAATTAGTAAATTATTTTGAAACGCCATTTACCTCTTTATCACGAGTCCTAAATAAATATTATGCTTTTAAAGTTAGCGATAAACGTATTAAAGAAATATTTGCCTTAAAAGAAGAAAAACAAAATTTATTATCTATTAATTTTAAACAAATTATTTTTGATAATGTTAGTTTTGATTATGATAAGCAAGTTATTAAGAATTTATCATTTGTTGTAAATAAAAATGATTTAGTAGCTATCAAAGGAAGATCTGGTATTGGTAAGTCAACAATAATTAATCTTCTTTTAGGGTTTATTAAACCAAAAGAAGGTTCAATTTATATTATTGATAATGATAACAATAAAATAAGTGTTGGCGCTAATACACGTAATTTATTCTCTTATGTTCCACAAGAAGTTATAATGTTTAGCGGTTCAATTAGAGAAAATATTGCTTTGTTTGTTAAAAATAAAACAGAGGAAGAAATAAATGAAGCGCTAAAATTAAGTTGTATTTATGATGAAATTATGGCAATGCCTAAAAAATTAGACAATATTCTAACTGAACGTGGTCAAGGCTTATCCTTAGGACAAATTCAAAGAATATTAATTGCCATAGCTATTTTAAAAGATAATGATGTTTTATTATTAGATGAATTTACTTCTGCATTAGATAAAGAAGTAGAAACAAAAATAGTTAATAATTTATTAAAACTCCATAAAACGATAATTATGATTTCACATCGTAATTTAGAAATTCAAGGATGCAAAGAAATACATTTAGAGGAGATAGAAAATGATTAGTAATGAACAAACTAAAGAAATACTTGATGCTATGGTAAATAAAAAAATTCTTGCCAATCCAGAAAATATTAAAGATGTAGTTCAAGTATTTAAAGATCAATCTCTTATTCACCAACTATATAGCGTTTATAAAGACCCAAGATTAAAAAAATATTACTTGAGTGCAACTATTGTCTATGAAAATCAAAATCATATGATTGATGAGATAAAAAGGATCTTTAATGAAAATAAAATAGATTTTATTTTATTAAAAGGTAGTGTTATTAGAAAAATATATCCTAAACACTTTTTACGTTTACAAGGTGATGTTGATGTTTTAGTTCGTGAAAAAGATATTGATTTAGCCACAAAAGTATTAGTAAACGAAGGATATCAACAAGGCCATGCGTGGTTACATCATATTGAATTTCAAAAAAATAATATGATTATGGAATTACATCATCATTTATTTAAAGATCCAAAACAATGGAATGGCTATTTTGTGTCGCCTTGGGAACATGCTTTAAAAGTGGAAAATCATGAATATAAATTTGATGATGCTTATTTTGTAATGTATGAAATTGCTCATCTTGCCAAACATTTCAAAGGTGATGGCGCTGGGATTCGCCCATTTATAGATTTTTATTATATATTCAATTGTAATGAAGTCGATTTTGAAAATATAAAAAAAGAAGCTAATAAAATAGGACTAGAAAACTTTTTAAATTCTATTTATAATGTAATTGGATATTTCTTTGGATTTGATAAGGTAAAGTATCAGCCTATTAATTACCTAAAAGATTATGTTGAGATTATTATTCAATCCGGTACACATGGTCATAGTAAGAATTCAAACTACTATGCTAATAGACTAGCAGGAAAAAAACAATCCAAATTTCAATTTTATCTTACAGCTTTATTTCCAAGTCATGAAAAGATGAAACTAATGTATCCGTATTTAAATAAATACCCAATTTTATATCCGTGGGCTCGTATATGTCGTATTTGTCGTTGTATATTTGTTAAATCAAAAGATGTTAGCAAAATTGAAAAAGCTCAAGATGACATAGAACGACATAAGAATGTTTATGATGAAATTGGCTTAAGGAGTTGAAATCATGAAAATAATTAATAAATTGAAACACAAAATTGCCGTAGCGTTATTTTCATTAGGTGTTGTTTTTTCTCTTAGTAGTTGTGATTTATTGCCATCAAATAATGGCTCCTTTAATGATTTTTCACTTGTTCAAGGATTTGTAATAAACAAAGAAAATGAAGGTATTAGCGATGTTACAATGATTTTAATGGATATTAATCAAGAGGAAATATCTCGATCGATTACTGACACTACAGGACTATTTGAATTTTCTGATGTTGAAATAGGCCAATATGAATTAAAAATGATTTTACCTAGTACACAATATGTCGGGCCTAATGAATCTATTTACTTTATGGTTGATGGTTCTGCAAGTACTTATAAAATTGGAAACATTAAATTAGATTATGCACCACAATATGGTCCATTGCATATTAAAAAATAAAAAACATATCAATTTGATATGCTTTTTTTATACTCGTTTTTTATCATTTCTAAGTTTTCTTTATTGTTGGTAAATATTATTCCTTTATTAGAATAATCAAAGCCATCTTCTTTAATATTTTCGTAAATACCGCCAGCTTCTTCAACTAGTAATAAACCAGGAGCAATATCCCAAATTTTATGATAATAAGTTACATAAGCAGTTGCGCTATTTTTCACAAGCAAAGAGAAATCATAACATGCTGCTCCGAAATGTCGAGTTTTTAAAAAATGTTTTTGTAAGTTATAAACTAATTTAAATTGGTTTTGCATAGGTATTTCAATGTTATCATAATAATCACTTATAATCAGAAAACCTTCATTTGTTTTTCTGGTTTTATCAATAAAAATTTGTTTACCATTTAAGAAGCAACCTTTATTTTTATAAGCAAAATACATTTCGTTTTTATGGGGCAAATATATAAAAGAGGCAATACATGTTTTATTATTAAAATAAGCAACTTGGATGCCAAATATATCAATATTATCAGCAAAATTACATGTTCCATCAATTGGATCAATTACAAATGTATCATCAATTAATTTGTTTTCGGAATAGTTTTCTTCACTTATAATATTTACATTTTTATATGTGTTTTGTATGGCTTTTATCAAAGAATTTTCTATTAAAATATCATTATAAGTTTGCCAATCATGAATAGATTTGTTTTTTAAAATGTGCGGTTTACTAGATTTTATTTCTTCGCCAATTTTTTTAATAATAATTTCTAATTCTTTTAAATCATCAATGTTAAACATTGTTAATCACCTAACTTTTTATCAATGATTTCTTCAACATAATTAATCCAATTTTCGATATATTCGTTTTCAAAATCAAAATCTACTTTTTTATTAATGCCTTGTTTAGCATATAATTTTTTTACAATAAGATTAGCCATGTTTGCTTCCATTGATGCGTCAATATTTTCAAATATATCACTAGCCTTTTTTGCATGCTCTAAACCTTCCGCATACGATGCGTTATCTTTGTTTAGTAGAATTGCTAAAGATAAAATCATATTTATTTGTCCATTATCGTATTTACCTTTTATTTTATTTGCTAACAAAGCGTTTAAATTGTTAATAGCAGAAACAATATCCCCAGACATAGCAAGAAGTAATTGAGTTGTATATTTAAACCTAATATAATAACGATCCATTGTTTGCTTATTGGTTACATATATGTCTTCACATTCTTTTAGTTTTTCACTAGCGTCATCATATTCGCCTTCCCAAATTAAGGAATCAGCAAAGACACGATAATCCTCCGCTAAAAAGAGAGTGTTCGAAATTTTACGATCGCAATTACCCATTTCTTCAATGTTATTAGATAAATACTTAATAGCCTTTTTATAATTTTTATTTGCTTCATGAAAATTAATCATATTCGTATAAATTTTACCTTTAATTAGATGGGAAAGAGACATTTCAAAAGAAGGATCACTATCACCAGTATATTCATCTTCGATAGCGGTTTTTGCATATTCGATTGCTTCATCAAATGATTCTAACGCTTCATCAAATTCCACAATCTTCCTTTGTGATAAACCCTTAACATTTAATACTTCCGCAAGTAAAGCAGGTTGAGATTTGATTTCTTCGTTTTTAGTAATTAATGCTTTAGCCTTAGAAATTGCGCGTTCAAAATTCTCAACAATATAATAATAGAATACTTTACCAATTTCGCCTTCTAAATTCCATTCTCCTTCAGTTTTTAAAGCAACACTTAAACCAATTTCTTTTAAATTAAAGAATAATCCAGAGTTATATAGTATTCGGCGATAATTAGAGAAAATCGTTTTAAATACCTCACCTTTAAATATGTTTAAACATTTTTCATTATCATTAGGGTCATATAGCCAAGTTATTTCATCTATATAACTTTCTAATCCGGAATCAAAGAATAAATATTTTATTTTAGCCATCTGGAAATCAAAATCATTAAGTAAGTCAAACAATTCCTCTTTCTTATTTAATTCAATTAGCACTTTACCAAATGATTCTAATACGCCTTTATCAGATAAATATTCATGACTATCATATTTCTTTTTATAGTAATTATAGAGTGTTTTATAGCCGCGTATTTTTTCAATGTAATAAATATGAGAAACATCACTTTCATCAGTTAGCCAATCAATAAGTGATTTATGTAGTGGCTCAATGCATTTGTTTTTAATAGGAAATAGTCCACTTAATTTAATTAGTATTTCTCTTAAACGATATTTATCATATCCTAAAACTTCACATAAAAAATCTTCATCAACAGATTTAGGCGTGATACACATAAATTCTAATAATGGCTTTACTTCTTTGTATAAATCGGAGTTCCCTTGAGAAGAGCCAAAAATACGGTCAAAACAATCTCTAAAGAAACCATATATACCAACTGGGAAGAAGTTAATATCATTTAAGCTAATTTTATCACTTTTAATTTGTTTACATATTTCGGAAGCATATAAGAATGATCCTTCAGATTTAGATAACAAACGAGAAACGGTTTCTTCATTTATATTAGGGAATTGTTTGTGATAATATTCTCTTAAGTCATCTTCAGAAGTAACTTCTAAAGCATCTGATACTTGTGATACAGGTAATAAATAACGACGTATTTCGGCCTCATTGCGACTAGTAATAACAAATTTCAACCAACTTGGGATTTCATTATTACGATATGCACGTTGCAAAATATCACAAATTTCATTTTCACCGCGCCAAGAGCATTCATCGAGCGCATCAAGAATAATTACAACTGGTTTTGATAAATGAATATCATAAAGTTGTTCTAAAATAAGATATTCAAGAATTCTACTGGCGTTTTTTTCAAAAATTGTATCTAAATCAGGGAGATTAATAAGTTTGGTCTTATATTCAGGAATAAAATTACTTAAATGATAAGCAATAGAAGTGAATATTATTTTGGAATTAGTGCGATCAGAATTGTTGAATTTGCAAAAGTGAATAGCACCAATTGCATCAGGATAATTCCAACATAACATGCTAGAAAAAGCTGTTTTACCAAATCCAGGGCGAGCGTAAAACCATAAAATATTTTTATCAGAAGCTAAGAAGTTTTCAAAAACTTCAAATGCTTTTTTTCTTCCACAAAAGTGTGAATAAAATCTAAATAAATCTTCGCGAGAAGATACAGGCTTTAAGCAATTTTTTAGACGTATTTCATCATTAGAAAATCCTAATTTGTTTTTATTTTGAATAATATTTAATAATTCAATTAAAAATTGTTGATATTTAGATTCAATCAATTGACCATTTGGATTAATGCATTCTTCTAAATTTAATCTTTGATATTTGTTGATGCTAAGAGGAGTTAATGATTCATCTAATTTAATTGGTATTATTGTCGCGCCAATTTCGCCAGCTCGACATAATTCATTTAAACAATATCCCTCTTGTGAAGTAGATTTTTTAGAAATAAAAAATAAGAAGAATTTTGAGTCTTTAATGTGATTGTCGATTATTTTTTCCCAATCGCCTTGTTTTAGATAATCAACATCAACGAAAACCGAATAATTACATTTTCTTATATCTTCGGCAACTCTTTTTATAATATCATCATAAGTGTTATGTCCGTAACTAATAAAAATATTATCTTTATTCATATTAAATCTCCCTTGCAATGCTAAAGCCATTTTATATACAAGCATCAATAGTTTCTTGAGAAGAAAAATGCATACATATTACTCTTTTTCTTAATTCAAGATCAAAAGAAGAACATAAATCATTTAACGTTGTATGAATCATCGCGTTAGGATTTATCGTTACTTCGTGATAGATGCAATCGATTTTATTCGATTTTAATTCTTTTATGGCTCGTGTATTAATAATAGAAGTATCACCACTATAAAAGAAGTTATATTTTCCATAAACAAAATACCCATAGCTTCCATAAATGTGTTTTTGGATAACTGGTTCAAATATAAAATCACCTATTTTATTATTTATTGGCGACTCAATTTCAAAAGGAAAAGTTAGTCCGGTTAAAATTAATAGTTTTTTTAATCTTGAACCTTTTGGATAATAAACATGAGTTTCAATATTTGTAAAATAATGCATATAGTACATCATTGGTTCTAAAGAGCCAATATGATCACTATGAAGATGAGTAATTAAAACATATACTTTTTCAATATTTTTAAGTATATTTTTTTCTAAAATATGATCGAATATTTTTTCGCCACAATCGATTAAATATAAACAATTTTTGTCTATAAAATAAGCACAATTATTATTGGAGTTAAAATTAAATGCCGCTCCATTTCCTAAAAACGATAAAGGTCCCATAAAATCTCCTTTTTTTACACAAATCTATATAAAATAATTATACCACAAATGAAATCATGAACAATGATAAAATAATTTTGGCGAAACTTTATGCCTATAAAGTAAGATTTAAATACTATTGCTTTTATATAATGTGATTTTATGGCATAATAATATTGCTTGTTGGAGGGGCGTTTATGCGTATAAAATTTAAAAATGCACGTATTTTAACAATGGATAATAATTTTGAGGTATTAAAAGGTGTTCTTATTACTAATGAGAATAAAATTGAATATATTGGAAAAGAAGATAAAAATGGAACTTTTGATCGTGTTATAGATTGTAGTGGTAATTTATTAATGCCGGGATTTAAAGATGCTCATACACATTCTGCAATGACTTTTGTAAGAAGTTATGCCGATGATTTGCCACTACATGATTGGCTATTTGATAAAATTTTCCCAATGGAGGCCAAATTAACTAGTGATGATATATATAATCTATCAAAACTTGCTATTGCTGAATACTTAACTAGTGGAATTACTGCTAACTTTGACATGTATATGGAGCCTAAAGCGTTTTGCAAAGCATCAATAGAACTTGGTTTTAGAACAGTAGTACTGGGATGTGTTAATAATTTCACAGAATCAGTGCAAATAATGCGCGAGAATTACAAATTACTTAATAATATATCACCATTAATAACATATAAATTAGGCTTTCATGCAGAATACACCACAGATGAAGCAATTTTAGTTGAATTAGCAAAACTTGCTAATGAATTAAAAGAAGATGTTTATACACATTCTTCTGAAACATTAGACGAAGTTAATGGTTGTAAAGAGCGTCATAATGGCTTAACCCCAACGCAATATTTTGAAAAACTTGGCTTATATAATTATGGCGGCGGTGCTTATCATTGTGTTGAGATGAGCGATGAAGATTTAGAAATATTTAAACGCCGTAATTTATATGTCGTTACTTGTCCAGGATCTAATACTAAATTAGCAAGCGGAATTGCCAGTATTCAAAAGATGATGGATAAAGGTATTAAAATTGCTATTGGAACAGATGGTCCAGCATCAAATAATGCACTTGATATGTTTAGAGAAATGTTTTTGGTAACCGGACTTCAAAAACTTAAATGTCATGATGCAAGTAGTTGTGATGCTAATGAAGTGCTATATATGGCAACAGTTAATGGTGCTCATGCAATGGGCTTACATAATGCTGATGTTTTAAAAAAAGGCAAACTAGCAGATATTATCATGATTGATTTACATCAACCTAATATGCAACCGATTAATAATATAACCAAAAACATTGTCTATTCCGGTTCAAAGCAAAACGTAAAAATGACAATGATAAATGGTAAAATTTTATATGAAGATGGAAAATTTAATTTTGATGAGGATATAGAAAAAATATATCAAAAATGTCAAGAAATCACTGATAGAATTAAAGAAGAAACAAAATAAAGAGCACAATATTGTGCTCTTTTATTAATATTTGTTAAGAAAGTTAGTTAATGCTTTTATATGCGTTTCTTTTACAAAATCTCTTACTGCAATATAAATGGCTTTATCTAAATCTTCATCGCTAACATTTGTGGCATCGAATTCAAACGACTCACCAATCAAATCGTTAAGGAAACTATTTGTAATAGTTATTTTATATTTTTTTGTGCCTTCAATTAATTTTGATTCATACGAATCATTAACATAAATATCGCTATCACTTAAAATACCTTCTTTGAAATATTGGAATGTTGGTACAACACCTGTTTCATATCCGTATTCTTCTGAACCTTTCTTAGATAGTTGATATTTATCTTTAAATTCTTGCCACTGCGTTGAATTGAATTCACCATTTTCATCATAACGAATTCCTTTTTTATCGCATTCAATCATATATATTTTTTTGTTTTTGTGTGTTGCTAAATATTCGTTAAAAAAATCATCAAACAAAAAACTACAATCGCCACAACTACTGCGTGTAAATAATACGGTCATAGTTTCTTTCATATTCTTTCTAGTATCTAAATCAAGCGGCTCTATAAATAATGCATTAGGTAAACTAACATATTTATTCATCATATTGTTAAAACTATCATCATTAGTAAATTGATCACGTGTGCTAGAGTTATAAGCGGATATATAAAGTTTTTTACCACCTTTATAAAATCCAATCGCTGGAGCAGCGCATTTAGCAAGTTTAATAGGGTCAGTATCAGAAAGTGTGTTAGTGTAATTTATTTTATAAATGGCTACGCCATAATTTTCAATATATTTTTGTAGTTTTGTTTCAAAACTTCTACATGTAGAACAACCTTGAACATAAGCATAAACTATGAAATCATACTCGTTCTCTCTTAAAGTATCTAATTGTTCTTGTGACTTTAATTCAATAAGACTATTAGTTGTTAAATCACCAGTTATAAAATTTACTTTATTGTTAGTATCATTATTAGATCCACTAGTAGAGCTATTACTAGAATTATCACAAGCACTAACTGTAATAAGCAAAAGTATGAATAATAAAAAATTCTTTAATCGTTTCATAAATATTCACCTCGCTTAATTATAAAATGCTTATTATTATTTTTCAAATAATAATTTATAATTCTTCAACAAAAGATACATAATCTAAAGTTGATAAAGCAATAATTATATCCTTATGATGACGATATTTCTTTTTGACATCAGTTAAAGAAATACTATATACACTTAATCCTGATCCGAAATAAGAATTGTTTATTTCCATATCATCAATTCTTAAATTCAATTGCCTAATTGTAAAAATAAAGTCTTGTAATTTGGATTTATCTTTTAATTCTAAGTGTATTTCAAAATGATTGGATTTATCTTTTAAAAATATTTCAAGTGTTGGTAAAACGGCTAAAATGAGAATTAATACAACCGCTAAAATTAAAGCTACTAAATAAAAACCAAGTCCAATTACGAGCCCGAGTATTTCACAAAGCCATAATCCTGCTGAAGTCGTTAATCCTTTTATTTGCTTTTTAGATGAAAACAATATGGAATTGCCACTAATAATAACCGTACCAATAATTGCAGCAGTAGAGAATAAATATAGTTTATAGTTTTCATCAACTAGTGCTGAATCAATAATAGCGGACACCGCTCCCATTAGAGTAACAAGAATAAACGTTCTTAATCCTGCAGAATGCCTTTTACTAGATCTCTCACACCCTATTATTGCTCCGATAATTACTGCAATTAAGATACGAAAAATAATAGAAAATACATTAATTTCAATAGACCAATTACCCATTAATTTTGCAAGTGGGTCAATAAATTTTACTAAAAAATCCATAAATTTTTACCTCCTAACGTTTATTTATGAATCGACGATAATTGTTGTTATCAGCCGTATAAAACAATTCTTCTGATGCTTCGACAAACGCTTTTTCTTCTTCAGACATATCATTTTGTGCATGTTCAGGAAGAGTTGATTGAATGTCTTTTATTTGTTTAATTAAATCATCAATCTTATTTTTGGCTTCAAGATGCTCTTTATTTTCTTTAGACTGTTCTGTAATTACTACGTTTTTATTATTAGGGTCATAAGACTTAGATAAGAATAAAGATAATTTTGCACAAGCAGGTCCAATTAATTCATACAATACACTTGATGCCAATATTATAGTTTCAAGCGCAGCCCCAACTTCTCCACCAATTGTTCTAGCACCCATCGCCGCTAATCCGATGGCGACACCAGCTTGTGGAATAAGTGCTAATCCTAAATAGTTACGAACTTTTTTGTCTTTTTTTACAATTAATGATCCTAAATATGCACCCCCATATTTACCAATGATACGTACAAAGAAATAAACAACACCAATAACAATAATTGGAACACTACCAATAGAGGATGATGAAACTAATGCTTTTAAATCAAATGATACTCCTGATCTTACGAAAAATAATAATAAGATAGGAGGAGTAAAATAATTTAATTGTTTAAATAATTTATCATCATTGGTGATATTTATATAAATAGTAGACATACACATACATCCTAGCAAAGGTGAAACATCAACTAAAGAACATAAGCCACAGTATGTAAATAATAAGGCAATAGATATAATTAGACGATTATCTTTTGAACGTTTCTTTGGCATTAATAATTTCATTAAAAAACCAAATAGCCCTCCGATAACTAGTGCGGCTAAATTAATCAAGATTGGTTTAACAACACTTATAAAACTAAATGATCCAGCAATAGAAGCAATTGCAATAGAAATTGCTACACTATAAGCAATTAAACCGACAACATCATCCAAAGCCACAACTTGGAGCAAAGTATCAACAAAATCGCCTTTGGAATTAGTTTGCCTAATTGTCATCATAGTAGATGCAGGTGCTGTTGCAGCGGCTAAAGCCCCTAATACAATGGAAAAAGGTAAAGCTAAATGCATAACGAAGTAAGATACAATGAATACCAATATTGATGCTAGCAGTGCTTCAAAAATAGTAATAATTACTACTTTTCCACCATTCTTTTTTAAAGCATCAAAACGAAAAAACTCACCAGTACTAAAAGCAATAAATGCTAGAGAGACATCCGCAAGGAAACTAGTATTTGTTACAAAGTTTGTAGGAATAAGATTTAAACAATAAGGACCTATCAATATACCTGCCACGATATAAGCTGTTACATTTGGTAATTTTATTAGTTTGGTTAAACGCGTTAATAAAAAACCAGCAAATAGCATGATTGCAATTGATATGATGGTGATGCTAACAGGTGAAGTAATACCTAATTTATCATAAATAGTCATAATGTACCTCCTTATTAAACGCTAATATATTTTCATAAACTGCAAGAAACAATAAACTAACCGACCAATAAAAATTGAGAAAATATGTTAATAGTAAAAATAAAATAGCAACAAATTTAGAAATTGATAATCTATTAAGCAAGTCAAATTTTTTTAAACACAAAACAAAACTAATAGAATTTAACAATAGCAATAAAAATGCACTTTTAAAAAAATGATTTCCAATATCAACACCAGCTAATATAAGAGCCAAGAGAAATAGCAATGATATATTAGATATTATTAATCCGGTAAGACCAAATTCTTTATAACTGATACCAAGTATTTCTTCATAATCTATATATTTTGTAGAGATTCCGATTTTTTTACATAATAGTTCTTTACTTCTTAATCCATAATGCCAAAAATTGTACTTCATTAAGGTAAGCTGAAAGATTTTGAAATTTAACATATCATTTTCTCCTTTCTTTTTAGTTGATTATTAACGCCTTATACTATATACTTAATTTTAGATAAAGAAAAATTATTTATTTGTCATAAACGATAAAAAATATTTATAGTTAGGAGAAAAAATTATGATTGATAATAAGTTACTTACATTAATAACTTTGGCTGAAACTAAGAATTTTACACGTGCCGCAAATGAACTAATGATGACGCAACCTGCTGTGAGTCATCATATCCAACAACTAGAAGAAGAATTTGATACAAAACTAGTAATTCGTAAGAAAAATGAAGTTTTGCTTACTGAAGAAGGCAAAATTGTTGCGGAATATGCTAAAAAAATTATGTCTCTTTATGATAAAATTAAAGTAGAAATTAAAGATATAAAGAAAAGTACAACAAATTTAAGAATAGGTATTACCCATACTTCTGAGAGTAATTTTATGATGGTTGTTTTAGCAAAATGTAGTAATGAAATCAATAACTTAAATATAACAGTTATTACTGATACTATAAAAAATCTTTATAATAAACTTGATAATTTTGAAATTGATTTAGCGATTATTGAAGAAAAAGCAAATCCTTTAAAATATAAGTCATTGCTACTTGATACAGATTATTTAGTGTGTGTATTAGCAAAGGATAATCGCTTATCAAAAAAAGCGGTTGTTACCCTTACAGACTTAAAAAAAGAAAAGATGATTTTAAGATTGCCGGATTCTGCTACTAGAATACTTTTCGATTCAACTTTGATATCTATGAATGAGTCAGTAGATAATTTTAATGTTATTTTAGAAGTTGATAATATTGCCACTATTAAAGATTTAGTAAGAAAAAATCTTGGAGTATCTATTCTTCCTAGAAGTGCTTGTTTAGATGAAATTAAAAAAGACAAGTTACGTGCTTTACCAATTGAAAATTTAAGTATGGTACGTGAAACTAACATCATATATAATGATTATTTTTCGCAACATAATATTCTTCAAGTAATTTACAAAATATATCAAGAAACAGTAAAAAATTTATTGTAAATATGACTTATATTATATATAAATATTTATTATAAAAATTACAAAGAAAAATAATTAGAAATTATTAACAATTTTTAGATGATTTTTGGCCTTAAAATATGTGTTTATTTTTTACCGCAAAAATATATCGAAAAAATGTGACAAAAACCCACTTAAAAAACATTAAAAAAATTTAAGCGATTTTTCAAATGTAAAAATGTAATAAAAACGCCGATATAATCAGTTGATTGGTCGTTTTTTTTAATTTCAAAATTTAGTTCGAAAAACACTTTGAAAAAAAATATTAAAAAAAGTGTTGATTTTTTGATTCGTTTTTTGTATATTTTTTGTCGTGAAAAAAACTATCAAAAAATAGTACAAAATTTCATAGAAAGTTTAAGAGGTAAATCAAATGGAGGATAATGTAATTATTCGCTTAAAAGACGTATGTAAAAAGTTTGGTAATACATACGCAGTCGAAAACTTTAATCTTTATGTTAATAAAGGTGAGTTTGTGACTTTCCTTGGACCATCAGGATGTGGTAAAACTACAACATTACGCATGATCGCAGGATTTGAACTTCCAACATCTGGTAGTATTACACTTAATGGTCAAGACATTACTTTGATTTCGCCACATAAGCGTCCTGTAAATACCGTATTCCAAAGATACGCTTTATTTCAACACTTAGACGTTTATGATAACATTGCTTTTGGATTAAAATTAAAACGCATTAAAGATCCAAAAACTGGAAAAGAAAGAAAATTAACTGCTAAGGAAATTGATGACAAGGTATTAAACGCTTTGAAAATTGTTGATTTAGAGGAATATGAAGATCGCGATGTCACAACTTTAAGTGGTGGACAACAACAACGTGTAGCTATTGCGCGCGCTATTGTAAATGAACCGGAAATTCTACTTTTAGATGAACCACTAGGCGCCTTAGACTTAAAAATGCGTAAAGATATGCAACTTGAATTAAAACAAATGCATAAAAAATTAGGTATTACATTTATTTATGTTACCCATGACCAAGAAGAAGCTTTAACAATGTCTGATATCATTGTTGTTATGAAAGATGGTCAAATTCAACAAATCGGTACACCAACTGATATTTACAATGAACCAAAGAATGCTTTCGTAGCGGACTTTATTGGTGAATCAAATATTTATAATGCTACTTATCGTGGTGATAAAAAAGTTCGTTTCTTAAATCATTTGTTTGATTGTGTTGATGAAGGATTTGGTGTAAATGAAAAAGTTGATGTAGTTGTTAGACCTGAAGACATCGAACTTGGAGCAGTTGGTAAAGGTATGGTCGATGGAAAAATTGTTGACAAAATCTTTAAAGGTATCCATTACCAATATGTATTTATGGTTGGAAAGAACGAAGTCTTAATTCAAGATACCCGTGATTTACCAAGCAATATTGAAGCAAGTATTTCAATTAAGCCAGATATGATTCATATTATGAAAAAAGATTTAAGTTCTAATATTTATCAAGATGCTTATATTGATAATAAAAATCGTGTTGTTATTGCTGATACACCATTTGAATGCAATGTTACACAATTATTACCAAATTCTCATATCGATGATGATGGTTATTTAGTTGATGAAAAGGGACATAAATATGACCTAAATGATGCTGATGTGGTAGCAACTGTAAATTTAAGCGATGTACAAATTTGTGAAAATGAAGAAGATGGTATGGTTCCAGGCAGCATTGTTTCCGTTTTATATAAAGGTGACCATTATCAAGTAACAGTTCGTACAAAAGATGAAGAAGATTTTGTAGTAGAAACAGAATACACATATAATGAGACAGATCGTGTATCTATTAATATTGCTAGTGATAAAATTCAATTAAAGATTAAGGGAGACATTAGCAAATATGAAATTTAGATTCCAAAGAAAGTATTTAGCAATACCTTATATTCTATTCTTTCTATTCTTCATCATTATTCCAGTGTTTTTAATTGTTTTCTATGCTTTTACGGATAAAGCTACAGGAACTTTCTCTTTTTCAAACTTAGCTAAGTTTTTTAATGATAAGACAAATGTTAATGTGTTAATCATTTCATTAACTTACGGACTAATAAATACCGTTTTGTGCTTATTGATTGGTTATCCTGTTGCTTATTTTTTGGCCGATCGTAAAATCAATAAATCTGCGGTGTTAGTTACTTTGTTTATTATGCCAATGTGGATCAACTTTGTTATTCGTACTGGTGCAACTCGTGATTTGTTAACTTGGATTGGCTTATCGGGAGGCACATATCCAGAAGCCGCTACAATAATTGGTTTGGTATATAACTATTTACCTTTTACAATTTTACCTTTATACACTACTATGCTTAAAATGGATCGTAATCAAATTGAAGCAAGTAGAGACTTAGGTGCAACATCAATTCAAACATTTGTTAAGGTTATAATTCCAATGACAATGCCTGGCATTGTTTCGGCAGCAACAATGGTATTTATGCCAACAATATCTTCTTATGTTATTTCTGATATTTTATCGGAATATAATGTTGTCTTATTTGGTAGCTATATTGATTTATATTTCAATCAAAACGATTGGTATTTTGGATCATTTATGGCTTTGATTATGTTATTACTTATCGCTATAAGCGTAGTAGTTTCTCGTAAGTTTTCTAAAGATAACGAGGGGAAGGAGTCAATATGGTAAAGAAAATATTAGCAAAAAGTTATGTGTATTTAATCCTATTATTGATGTATCTTCCAATTTTGCTTTTAGTTGTTTATTCATTTACCGCTTCTGATCAAGTTGGTATTTGGAATGGCTTTTCTTTCAAACTATATAGTGATTTATTCAAAAACAAAGAATTAATGAGTGCGGTTGGTAATACATTTCTTATTGCTGTTACTAGTGCGGTTGTATCAACAATTCTTGGAACATTAGGCGCAATAGGTGTGTTCTATTCTTCTAAGAAAACAAGAAAAATTGTAGAAACAATGAATCAACTTCCAGTTGTAAATGCGGAAATTGTTATGGCGCTTTCTTTGGCGGTTTTAGCAGTTTCACTTTCTTGGAAATTCTCATTCTTTACTTTATTAATTGGCCACGTTGTACTTACAATTGCTTTCGTTTATTTAAATGTTAAGCCTAAACTTGTACAAATGGATCCTAGTGCATATGAAGCGGCATTAGATTTAGGAGCCAAACCTCGCTATGCTTTATATAAAGTTGTTTTACCGGAAATATTACCTGGTATTATCTCAGGATTTATGATTGCTTTTACATTATCATTAGATGATTTTGTTATTACTCAATATTTAAAGCAACCATCTTTTGAAACTATTTCAACTTATATTCAAAAGATTATTGCCAAACACCCAATTCCACCAGAAGTTCGTGCTTTAACCACTATCATATTCTTATTAGTGTTAGTAGTGGTCGTTGGTAATACTCTTTATAGCAATTACAAATCAAAAAAAATCGTAAAAAGACGTCAAGGAGGATTTTAGTAAATGAAAAGTGTATTTTCTAAATTCTCATTACTAGTTTTATTTTCTTGTTTGTTAACAAGTAATGTTTCATTCCACAATGAAGAATTTGTTAAACCAGTTAAACAAGTATTAAATGCAAAAAAAGATGACAATAATCTTGTCATTTATAATTGCTCTGACTATATTGATGAATCTTTAATCGAAGAATTTGAAAGTGAATATAACTGCAAAGTTCATTATTATACTTATGATACTAATGAAACGATGTATAACCAATTCACATTACAACCAGAAGGTACATATGATTTAATTTGTACTTCTGATTATATGATTCAAAAAATGGTTAGGGAAGGATTAGTGGAACCATTAGACATTACGACAGAAGTTCCTAATTATAATGAATATGCCGCAACAGAGGTTCGTAATAAATTAAAATCCATGATGGCGGATGTTGATCATGATGGTGTTAAAGAAGCAAGCCTAGATAATTACACTGCTGGATACATGTGGGGAACATTAGGGATTATTTATGACGCTAATTGCAGTGAAACAATAAGAGAAGATGTTAAATCTTGGGATGTATTTTGGGATTCAAATTATAAAAATTTAATTTCTATTAAAAATTCCATGCGTGATACATTTGTTGTTGGATTAATGCATGCATATAAAAACCTTGCTAATAAAGAAGATTTAAGCAAAAATGAAGTGAAATTTTTAGAAGCAGTAGAAAGAGCAAAAACTAATGATTTAACAGAAACTATTCAAAATGTATTTGACTTAGTTATTAATGAAGAAGATTATGCCCCAATTATTGACGTAGTTAAAAATGAAATCATTTCTTTAAAACAAAATATTTTTGGTTTTGAAGTTGACTCTGGTAAAAATGATATTATTACTGGAAAAATTAAAATGAATTTAGCTTGGTCTGGTGATGCTGTTTATTCTATTGACCAATCAATTGATTATCGCTCAAGCGGTGAATATAATACTGAACTTGAATATTATGTTCCTGAAGAAGGCGGAAACGTTTGGTATGATGGTTGGTTCTTACCAAATAAATCTAATCGTAGACTTGCTACAGCATTTATTGACTTCTTATCTCGTCCAGAAAATGCTGCACGTAATATGGACTATATTGGTTATACTTCATTTATTTCTGGTTCTGATGTATTTGATCAAGTTGTTTATAAATATGGAGTTCCAGAATATGATGCAGAAGCAAGTTACTTTGGACCATACTTTGATGAAGATAGTGAAGAAATGGTTGATGGAAGTATTGTTGCTTATAATGGCAAGTATTATATATGCATTGCCGAAGATAGTGAAGATTCGATTACTGGTGTACTTCCAACTGATACAAATGTATGGAAAGAATACACTGATGAACTTGAATTAGAAGATTCTTATGATTTAGGTTATATATTTGGAGATTATATGGAAGGAAGAAGTACTTCATTTTATCCATATAGCGAACGTAAAAACCAATTATTAACACAATATCCAGATGCAGAAACATTAAAAAGATGTGCAGTAATGAATGACTTTGAATCAGCTAATGAAAAAGTTGTTATTATGTGGGGACAAATTAGAGCTTATACATCAATGACGGTGTATTATGTAATACTAGCAACTGTTGCTTGTGCTGTGTTAGTATTTGCAGTAACTAAAACTATTGTAAATTATAATTCAGTTCGTTCGCGTCGAAAAAGAGCAAGTAAGTAGAAAATTTAGGCGGCCTAATAAGCCGCCTTCTTAACATTATTAGTTAAATTACGAATTTTTGATTTTGCAATGTATAAAAAACGCATAAAAAACGCATAAAAAAGAACAAAATCTAATAAAATATATTGCGAAATATGTGGCGTTGTGTTATCATACCTACGTTGCTTGCGATGGTTCCTTAGCCAAGTGGTAAGGCAATTGACTGCAACTCAATGAGCGTCGGTTCAACTCCGTCAGGAACCTCCAAACAAATTAAAAATAACTATTGATTTTTATTTATCAATTTGTTATATTATATAGGCGTGTTGATGCGCCCGTAGCTCAACTGGATAGAGTGTTAGACTACGAATCTAAAGGTTACGAGTTCGATTCTTGTCGGGCGCGCCATATCGGGAAATAGCACAGCTTGGTAGTG
>ERZ1106943.291-NODE-291-length-69023-cov-8.909407_pt1 | contig 69023 bp, 54 predicted proteins | sample MGYA00403671_ERZ1106943 | MGnify/ENA primary metagenome ERZ1106943 (study PRJEB35170, sample SAMEA104062427) | human gut metagenome | biome: human gut; feature: human-associated habitat; material: faeces | place: Denmark | collected 2012-06-14 ...
AAAACAGATTCAATAGTCTATTAAAAAAACTTGGCGAAGATACAGTCGATATAGTCAAATAATCATCGTTCCAGAAATTATCGAGATTTAATTAATTTTTTTTGCATGCTTTTGTAGCGTTGATTGTTTTTCAACTTTTCCGGAAAAGTTTTAAAGTTTTCTTGAGATGCGGCAAAAAGTTTTGTGGTTCAGGAAATTATTCGTAACTTTGCGCTGCTAAAAAGCGGACGGCGCGCCGTGTCTCTCCGGCAGGGCGCCAAAATCGACCGCCAGCCGTGTACCACAGTCCTTATGCCAATCATCGCACTTCCCGCATGACGGCTCGCCTCGGCGACGCGACTGCAGGCCCGACGAATCATTTTTAACAACCATTTTTCATTTTTTACAATTAACTTAATGTCTGAACTTAAAAACTCTCCCATCGAGGATTTCGACTGGGAGGCCTACGAAAAAGGCGAAACCCAGGGTGAGAAATCTCGCGAAGAACTCACCAAAACTTATGACGAGTCGCTCAACACCGTCAAGGACAAGGATGTAATCGAAGGTACCATCATCGCACTCAACAAGCGTGAGGCCGTGGTTAACATCGGCTACAAGAGCGACGGCATCATCCCCATGAACGAATTCCGCTACAACCCCGACCTCAAGGTCGGCGACACCGTGGAAGTGTTCATCGAAAACCAGGAAGACAAAAAAGGCCAGCTCATCCTCTCGCACCGCAAGGCCCGCGCCGCCCGTGCCTGGGACCGCATCAAGGCCGCTCTCGACAACGACGAGATCATCAAAGGCTTCATCAAATCGCGCACCAAAGGCGGCATGATCGTCGACGTATTCGGCATCGAGGCTTTCCTCCCCGGCTCGCAGATTGACGTCAAGCCCATACGCGACTACGACGTTTATGTCGGCAAGACCATGGAATTCAAGGTCGTCAAGATCAACGAGGAATTCAAGAACGTCGTCGTTTCCCACAAAGCACTCATCGAGGCAGAACTCGAGCAGCAGAAGAAGGAGATCATCTCCAAACTCGAGAAAGGCCAGGTTCTCGAAGGCACCGTCAAGAACATCACCTCCTACGGCGTATTCATCGACCTCGGCGGCGTAGACGGCCTCATCCACATCACTGACCTCTCATGGGGCCGCGTCTCGCACCCCTCCGAGGTTGTCGAACTCGACCAGAAACTCAACGTCGTCATCCTCGACTTTGACAACGAGAAAAAACGCATCGCCCTCGGTCTCAAGCAACTCCAGGCTCATCCCTGGGACGCTCTCGATCCCGACCTCAAGGTCGGCGACCACGTCAAGGGCAAAGTCGTTGTCATGGCTGACTACGGCGCATTCCTCGAGATCGCACCCGGCGTCGAGGGCCTGATCCACGTCAGCGAAATGTCCTGGAGCCAGCACCTCCGCAGCGCTCAGGAATTCATGAAAGTCGGCGACGAAGTCGAGGCTGTTGTCCTCACTCTCGACCGCGAGGACCGCAAGATGTCACTCGGCATCAAGCAACTCAAGAACGACCCCTGGCAGGACATCGAGGTCAAGTACCCCGTCGGCTCGCGCCACACCGCCAAGGTCCGCAACTTCACCAACTTCGGCGTATTCGTCGAGATCGAGGAGGGCGTAGACGGCCTCATCCACATCTCCGACCTCTCCTGGACCAAGAAGATCAAACACCCCAGCGAGTTCACCCAGATCGGTGCCGACATCGACGTAGAGGTTCTCTCCATCGACAAGGACAACCGTCGCCTCTCCCTCGGCCACAAGCAGCTCGAGGAGAATCCCTGGGACGTATTCGAGACCATCTTCACCGTCGGCTCCGTACACGAGGGCACCATCGTCGAACTCTTCGACAAGGGCGCTGTCATCGCTCTGCCCTACGGCGTTGAAGGCTTCGCAACTCCCAAGCACCTCCAGAAGGAAGACGGCTCGCAGGCCAAGGTCGACGAGAAACTCGACTTCAAGGTCATCGAGTTCAACAAGGACTCCAAGCGCATCATCCTCAGCCACTCCCGCATCTTCGAGGACGAGACCCGCGCCGAGAAGGCTGCAGAGCGCAAGGCCAAGCGCGCCGCTCGCGCTCCCAAGGCCGAAGAGGCTCCCGTAGCCGCTCCCGCCATCGAGAAGACAACCCTCGGTGACCTCCAGGCCCTCGCCGACCTCAAGGAGAAACTCTCCGCCAAGGAATAATCCCGCCCCTATTCCCGGAGGCCCACCTCCGGACACTGATACCACATGCGACGTGACCCAAAACCGGGTCACGTCGTTTTTTTTCGCATAATCGGCCAACTCGGGGTGCACATTCCGCGTTTTTTACGTAACTTTGTACTTGCACCCGCCTATGCGGACACCATACTAAAGAAGATTATCCATGTACGAATTTCCCGACAGATACGTCATCACCGTAGGACGCCAGATGGGCAGCGGAGGTCGCCGCCTCGGACGCCTCATCGCCGACCGCCTCGCCATCGATTACTACGACAAGGAACTCCTCGAACACGCCGCCCGCGAGGCCGGTCTGTGCCCCGAATTCTTCGAGCGCAACGACGAGCGCCGTCCCAACTTCATTTCCGGACTCTTCTCCTTCGCCATGGGCGTCAACCCCATGGGCTACTACGACAGCAGTTCGTCAGCATGCGATGACCGACTCTACAAGGCCCAGTGCGACTTCATGCACCGCATCGCCACCAAAGGCCCATGCGTCATCGTGGGACGCACCGCCGACTATGTTCTCCGCGACCTCCCCAACGTGCTGAACATCTTCGTACACGCCACGCCCGACGACCGAGCAGCCCGCATAGTCAGCCGCGACCCCTCATACACCCACGAGCAGGCACGCGCCATGTCCGAGAAGACCAACAAACTCCGCGCCGCCTACTACAACTTTTACACCGACAAAAAATGGGGCGACGCCGCCTCCTACGACCTTACCGTCAACTCCTCCGTCATGTCGCTCGAGGACATCGCCGACCTTGTCGTAGACTTCGCCCGCCGCCGTTTCGCCAACCCCTCCTGACTAAACAACCCTAATAAATCAACCGCTCACCAATTAAATCATCATAAATCACACTGACATCACAATGAAACGCCTTTCCCTGCTACTGATTGTCCTTGCCGCAGTGTTCACGCTGCAGGCCGCAAAGGTCGACACCCTGACCATACAGACACGCCTCCTCCCTCAGCCCATGAAGGTTGTGACGGTTGTCCCTGACGCCGCCGCAAAGAACAAGGCCAAGAAATTCCCGACCGTATATATGCTCAACGGATACAGCGGAAGCCACCGCGACTGGATCAGCAAGGCCCCGCTGCGCGAACTCTCCGACCGCTACGGCATGATTCTCGTGGCCCCCAACGGCATGGACTCGTGGTATCTCGACTCAAGCGTCAACCCCAAGATGAAGATGGAGACCTTCTTCACCACCGAACTCGTGCCCTATATCGACCGTAACCTGCCTACAATCAAGGACCCCTCGAAGAGAGCCATTACCGGCCTGTCTATGGGTGGCTACGGAGCCCTCTGGCTCGCAATGCGCCATCCCGACATCTGGAAGAGCTGCGGCTCGATGTCCGGCGGTGTCTGTCTGAGCGGCATCGGCGGCAAATACAAGATTCCCGAGGCGCTGGGCAAGAACGCCTCGGCCAAGACCCTCGCCGACCACTCTGTGTCTGAACTCGTCAAGACCATCAAGCCCGGCCAGAACAATATCATATTCGACTGCGGCGCATCCGACTTCTTCGCCAAAATCAACGATGACCTGCACGAGAGCATGCTCGCCCTGAAGATTCCCCACGACTACACCTCGCGTCCCGGCACCCACAGTTGGGCCTACTGGACCAACTCGATACTCTATCACCTCCTCTACTTCAACACCCAGTTCAAGAAGTAAATACCCATGCGTCTGTCCACCCTGTCGCTGACCAATTTCAAGAACATTGCGCGCGCCGAGTTACCCTTCTCGGCCAAACTCAACTGTTTCGTCGGCAACAACGGCATGGGCAAGTCCAACATCCTCGACGCCATCTACTACCTCTCGTTCTGCAAGAGTTTCACCGGCGTCAACGACCCGCTGCTGATAAAGCGCGGCGAGTCTTTCGCACTCGTGAAGGGACGCTACGAGCGCCGCGGCGTCGACGAGGAACTCAGCGTCGGTCTCGGCGGACGGCGCAAGTCGTTCCGCCGCGGCGACAAGGAGTACAAACGGCTGTCGGCCCACATCGGAGCCTTTCCCGCCGTCCTTGTCTCTCCCGCCGACATGACTCTGGCCGCAGGGCCGTCGGAGGAGAGGCGGCGCTTCCTGGATATGCTCATCAGCCAGGGCGACGCCCGCTATCTCGACGCGCTGATCAAGTACGGACGTTCGCTCGAACAGCGCAACCACATGCTGCGCGACGGCATCGACGATCCCACCCTCTTCGACGCCGTGGAGACGGCAATGGATGCCGCGGCACGCTACATCGTGGCAGGACGCCGCTCGCAGGTTGAGAGACTTGCCGGGATTCATTCCCGCTACTACCGGGCCATCGGCGGCGAGGCATCCGAGGAGACAGGCCTGTTCTACAGGACGAATCTCGACGATGACCCCGAGGGCTCACTGAAGAACATGCTCGACAGGGTGCGCGACCGCGACCGTATATTGCGCTTCACGAGCGTCGGCCCGCACCGCGACGACCTCGACATGACGCTCGACACGATGCCCCTGAGACGCACCGCCTCGCAAGGCCAGGTCAAGACTTTCACAATAGCGCTGCGGCTCGCGCAGTACGAACTTCTTGCCGGTCAGGGCGACATCAAGCCCCTGCTTCTGCTCGACGACATTTTCGACAAACTCGATGCCGACCGTGTCGAGAACATTATCAATGTGGTTGCCTCGGACACCTTCGGGCAGATTTTCATCACCGACACAAACCGCAAGCACCTAGACGAGATTCTGGCCCGTGTGCAGTCATCGGCCCCGTCGCGCCTCTGGACCGTAACCAACGGCTCGCCCGAGCCTACCGAACTGTGAGAACATGAAGCGTCACTACCCTGAACATATATCCACCGTGATAAACCGGGCCATCGAAGACAGCGGAGCCACCGAGACCTTCCGCCGCCAGCGCGTGTGCTATCTGTGGACCGAGATTGTCGGCCCCACCATAAACAGAGTGACCGTCAGACGATGGACCGAGCGCGACGAACTCCACGTTGTCATCGCCTCCGGCCCCGTCAAGAACGAACTGGCCTTCATGCGCAGCCGGTTGGTCGAGGCCCTCAATAAGGCTGTCGGCGCCCAGGTCATCTCGAACATCATTATCCACTGAATGAACCAATACACCAACTTTACGATATCATGGCCAAGAAGATAGTCGAGACCCCGCTCATGAAGCAATACTTCGAGATGAAAAAGAAGCATCCCGACGCTATCCTGCTTTTCCGCGTGGGCGACTTCTACGAGACATTCAGCGACGACGCGCTGGTGGCCTCGGAGATTCTCGGCATCACGCTGACAAGGCGCGCCAACGGCGCCGCCGCCTATGTCGAACTGGCGGGCTTCCCCCACCACGCGCTCGATACCTATCTTCCCAAACTCGTGCGCGCCGGAAAGCGCGTGGCCATCTGCGAGCAACTCGAGGACCCGAAACTCGCCAAGGGCCTTGTTAAGCGCGACATCACCGAACTGGTGACACCCGGCGTCTCGCTGAACGACAACACCCTCGAGGGCAAGTCCAACAACTTCCTGGCCGCCGTCCACTGCGACAAGACCGAGGTCGGCGTGGCCTTCCTTGACATCTCGACCGGCGAGTTCCTGTGTGCCGAAGGCTCGGCCGACTACATCGACAAGCTCTTAGGCTCGTTCGCCCCCAAGGAGTTGCTGATTGAGCGCGGAACCAAGAACCGTGTCGCCGGAATGTTCTCGGGACGATACCTCACCTTCGAACTCGAGGACTGGGTGTTCACCGATGACGCCGCGAACGAGCGCCTGCTCAAGCAGTTCGGCACCAAGTCGCTGAAGGGTTTCGGCCTTCACCGCATGCCGCTCGCCGTAATCGCCGCCGGAGCCTGTCTGGCCTACCTCGACATAACCGTCCACACACACACGAGCCACATCAACTCCATCAGGCGCATCGACGAGACCCGCTATGTGCGCATGGACCGTTTCACGGTGCGCAGCCTCGAACTGGTAAGCCCGCTGAGCGAGGAAGGCATGAGCCTGCTCAGCGTGATCGACAATACGCTGACACCCATGGGCGGACGCCGTCTCAGCCAGTGGCTGCTGATGCCCCTGCGCGACCCCAAGGCCATAAACGAGCGCCTGAACGTGGTCGAATACTTTTTCCGAGACACCGAGGTGCGCGATGCCGTCGGCGAGCGCCTTGAACGCATCGGTGACCTCCAGCGCCTCGTGCAGAAGGTGGCGACCCTGCGCATAACGCCTCGCGAACTGGTGCAGATACGCGCCGCACTCGAGGCCATCGGTCCCATCAAGGCCATGTGCCTGAACTCCGACCAGCCCGAACTCGCCGCCATGGGCGAGAAACTCGACCCCTGCGAGAACATCGCGAAACGGATTGCACGCGAAATCAATCCCGACGCGCCATCGCGTGTAGGCAACGGCGATGTCATCGCACGCGGCGTCAACCGCACGCTCGACGAACTCCGCGACATGGCCTCGTCTGGCCGCGACTATCTTGAGAAGATGCGTCAGCGCGAGGTCGACGCCACAGGAATCTCTTCGCTGAAAATAGGATTCAACAATGTCTTCGGCTATTACATCGAGGTTACCAATACACATAAGAACAAGGTCCCCGGGGACTGGATACGCAAACAGACCCTGACAAACGCCGAACGCTACATAACCCCCGAACTCAAGGAATACGAGGAGAAGATACTCGGCGCCCAGGCGAAGATAGAGTCGCTCGAGACATCGCTGTTCAACGACCTCGTGGCTGCCGTGGCCCGCAACATCACGGCCATCCAGCGAGACTCGTCCGTGCTGGCTGACATCGACTGCCTGCTGTCACTGACCCGCGCCGCGGCCGCGAACCGCTATGTACGTCCCGTTGTTGACGATTCGGCTGTCATCGAACTGGTCGAGGCACGGCACCCCGTCATCGAGAAACGGCTTCCCGCCGGCGAGCCTTACATTGCCAACACCGTGCGCCTCGACCCCGAGAAGGAACAGATTCTGATGATAACCGGCCCGAACATGTCCGGTAAGTCGGCCCTTCTGCGCCAGACGGCGCTCAATGTCATCATGGCTCAGATAGGATCGTTCGTAGCCGCCGAGAGAGCGCACATCGGCTCCGTGGACAAAATCTTCACCCGTGTAGGCGCCTCGGACAATATCTCGCTGGGAGAGTCGACCTTCATGGTCGAGATGACCGAGGCCGCGTCCATTATCAACAATATGTCCGACCGCTCGCTGATTCTCTTCGACGAACTCGGCCGCGGCACCTCGACCTACGACGGCATCTCGATAGCCCGTGCCATCGTCGAGCATATCCACGCCTCGTCGCACAGGCCAAAGACTCTGTTCGCGACCCACTACCACGAACTCAACGAGATGGAGAAGTCGTTCCGACGAGTCCGCAACTACCATGTGTCGGTGCGCGAGATCAAGGGCAAGGTCGTGTTCATGCGACGCCTCGAACCGGGCGGGTCCGAACACTCCTTCGGCATCCACGTCGCGCGTCTGGCAGGTATGCCCGCGTCAATCGTCCGACGCGCCGACGACATCCTCCACCAGTTGGAGGAGGCACGCAAGAACGGCAGCGGAGCCGCCGACACGCCCGACATGAAGGCCGTTACCGACGGACCGCAGGGCATGCAGTTGAGTTTCTTCCAACTCGACGATCCCGTTCTGAGTCAGGTGCGCGACGAGATTCTGGGCCTTGACATCAACAGCCTTACTCCGCTCGAGGCCTTGAACAAACTCAGCGAAATCTCAAAAATCCTGACCGGAAAATAAAATCCTCCCAGATAGATAGAATCCTAAGCGAGAAATAAACTCAATACCGAGCAGACATGACAAGTCTTCCGCAAGCCTTCCTCGATTTCTGCCACTCGCACGAGGTCCTGCGCGACCTTCCCGAGGCACTCACCGGGACCGACCCGGAAGTGTCGGTGCGCGTTAATTCCACGAAAGGCGTGACGCCTCCCTCCGGTGCCGAACTTGTTCCATGGAACCAAGCCGGCTTCTACCTTCCGGACCGTCCGCGCTTCACATTCGACCCGGCTCTGCACCAGGGCCTGTACTACGTCCAGGATGCCTCGTCTATGGCTATCGGCCATGTCATCAGGCAACTGACCTCCGGACGCGGACCGATTGTCTATGCGGACGCCTGCGCCGCTCCCGGCGGCAAGACCACGGCTTCTATCGATGCGTTGCCCGAAGGCTCGCTCGTTGTCGCAAACGAATATGACGGAAAACGCGCAGCCGCGCTGTGCGAGAACATCGAGCGATGGGGTTCGCCTAACGTCATGGTACGGCGCGGAGACACATCGGCGTTCGCCTCGCTGCCGCCGATGTTCGACATCATCGCCGCGGACGTGCCGTGTTCTGGCGAAGGCATGATGCGCAAGGAGGCCGATGCGGTGACGCAGTGGTCACCGGGACTTATCAGGCAGTGTGCGGCTCTGCAGCGAGAGATTGTCTACAACCTGTGGCCGGCGCTGAAACCGGGAGGCTATCTTATTTACTCGACATGCACTTTCAACACCGCCGAGGACGAGGAAAACGTTCGCTTCATCATGGAGGAACTCGGCGCGGAGCCGGTCGCTACCGGGCTGACAGATTTTCCCGGAGTTGTTCCCGCGCTTGACAGCAATGTCGAGGCCGCGCGTTTCATTCCCGGACGTGTACGTGGCGAAGGCCTGTTCATCGCCGTTCTCCGCAAGTCCGGCGGCACAGAGCATGGTCCGACATCGTTTTTCTCGGCGAACCAACGCCGCAAAGGCAAGTCGAAAGCGGCGCCGAAATCAGTTGACAAAGCGCTGATGGCCAAGGCGCAGTCGTGGATCAAGGATGGTTTTGTCCTCGAGGCTGTCGGCGAAGACCGCCTGCGCGCTCTCCCCGCCCATTGGGCCGAAACTATCCACAATCTGGAGGAACGGCTCGGGGGCATTATCTTTGCCGGCACCGATGTTGCCACCATCAAGGGACGCGACCTGATTCCGGCCCACACACTGGCCCTGTCAACCGCACTGCAGCCGGTATTTCCGACCGTCGAACTCGACTACAACCAGGCCATTGCCTTCCTGCGCCGCGAGCCAATTGTACTTTCCGACTCACCCCGCGGACTGATACTGCTGACCTACCGGAACAGGCCCCTCGGCTTCGTCAAAAACCTCGGCAACCGCGCCAACACCCTCCTTCCCCCCAATCGCCGCATCCTCTCTCCCTCCCTTCCCGACACCCCTGTCCAAATCCTCTGAAAATCCAATCACTGATACACATAACCATGAATCCTGAAGAAAATTCCATCACTTTTGAACAGAAAGAAGGCTATACAATTGTTCACCAGACAGAAGGTCCTGATTTGGGATATTCGCCAGACTCCGGTGTGAAGATAATCACTGTTGATGGGTTGGCTTTCAAGAGTTTTGACGGAAGTGACACCCTGTATCCATACGAAGACTGGCGGCTAAGCGAGGACGAGCGTGCCAAAGACCTTGCCTCGCGACTAAGCGAGGACGAGATTGCCGGCCTCATGCTATACAGTCCGCAGAACTGGTTGCCGATGCCTAACGACACCTATGGTGGCAAGACATTCAAGGACAGCGGAATGAAAGCGTGGGAACTTTCCGATGATCAGTTGAGATTTCTTTTCGAGGACAATGTACGACACGTTCTTGTCTCGAAGGTTGAAAGTCCTGCTACTGCCGCACGATGGAACAACCGTCTTCAGGGTGCAGTCGAAGGAGTCGGCCACGGCATTCCGGCCAACAACTCGTCAGACCCCCGACATTCGGGCTTTGCGGACGCAGAGTTCGCCCCAGGCAGTTCGGGCCAGTTATCGCAGTGGAGCAACCTTATGGGACTTGCCGCGACTTTCTCGCCAGACACTGTTCTTGACTTCGCACGCACTGCACGCATCGAGTACCGCGCCATGGGACTTTCGACCGCACTGTCTCCACAGGCTGACCTGGGAACCGACCCGCGCTGGTACCGTTTCAACGCTACTTTCGGCTGCGATCCGGCTCTTGTCACAGACCTTGTGAAAGCATACGCCGAGGGATTCCAGGCTGCCCCTGACAGCGAGGACGGAGGCTGGGGACCCGGCAGCGTAAACACCATGGCCAAGCACTGGCCGGGAGGCGGTTCGGGCGAAGGCGGTCGAGACGCACACTATGGCAACGGAAAGTATGCCGTCTATCCCGGAGGAAGATATGAAGACCACCGAAGCGTTTTCATCAACGGCGCTTTCGCACTCCCCGGCGCCACAAAATATTGCTCTGCCATCATGCCCTATTATACCATTTCAACGGGTCAGGGAAGCGACAATGCGGGCAACTCGTTCGACAGCGACATAATAACACACCAGTTGCGCGGTGAGGCCGGTTATGACGGCGTGGTATGCACAGACTGGTGCATCACCGCCGACCAGATTGACCCCGGCACACATTCCGGCAAACCCTGGGGTGTAGAGACACTGAGCGTCGCACAGCGCCATTACCGCGCCTTGATGGCAGGAGTCGACCAGTTCGGCGGCAACGACCGCAAAGGTCCTGTACTCGAGGCTTTTGCCATAGCCCGTGAGAAGCACGGTGAGGAATGGACACGAAAACGCATCGAGCGTTCGGCAACACGGCTGCTGCTCAACATCCTACGGCCGGGGCTTTTCGAGAATCCGTATGTCGACCCTGATGTAACGGCACGGACTGTCGGCTCGCCCGAACTGATGGACAAGGGATACCGCCAGCAACTCGAATCAATCGTCATGCTTAAGAACCATGGTGCGCTTCTGCCCCTGACCGGTGGTTCGACACGCATATATGTTCCGAAACGCAATGTCCCGCCAATCCGCAACTACTGGGGAACAACCGAAGCGGCACGCTCGTACAACCCGGTCACTCCGGCTATGGCATCGGGACGCATGATTCTGACCGATAAGCCGGACGAGGCAGACGCCGCAATTGTCTTCATCGAGTCACCAAAAAGTTTCCGCATGGGCTATGACCCCACCGACAAAGCCAACGGCGGCAACGGATACATACCAATCTCCCTGCAGTACCGTCCATACACCGCCACGAATGCCAGGCCCAAAAGTCTTGCATACGACCCCGCCGAAGACCCTGCAGACATCGGCCGGTCATACCTCGGGAAGAGTGCGCGCACGCAGAACGAGAGCGACCTCGATATGCTCATCGAGACGCGCAGACTGATGGGCGACAAGCCTGTCATTCTCGTCATCGACATGTCGAATCCGACAGTCATGTCCGAAGTTGAGCCTCTGGCCGATGCAATTCTTGTCGGCTTCAATGTCACGACACAGGCGTTCCTTGACCTCATCTGCGGCAATGCCGAACCGTCGGCACTGCTCCCGTTCGAGATGCCGGCGTCAATGGAGGCCATCGAACTGCACTGCGAGGATACGCCACACGACATCTTGCCCTATACTGACTGCGACGGCAACGTCTACCGTTTCGCATTCGGACTGAACTGGGACGGCCAGATTTCCGACGAACGCACCCGTCGCTACGCTCCTAACAAAATTCCCTGATAAGGGAATTTTCTGCCTGCCGGAATTTTTTTCAGGAGAGAGTGTAACAAATGGCAGGGCGGCTCGTCCTATATATGTCCGGTGGATTTGCCGGGCATGGTTGTTTCATTAAAAATTCTATTTGAAATGGAAAAGATAACTTGCAAATTGTGTAAACTGGCCGCACTGTTTCTTCTGGCTATTCTGCCAACAGGCTGTATGAAAATAATCGGGACAGAGACTGTAAAAGGGTCAAAGACTATGGTTGACAATGTCTACGAAGAGAGCGGCTTCAATGAAGTCTGCACAGACGGTCAGACCCGCGTGGTTGTAACAAGCGGTGAGGGTTATTCTGTCAAGGCACATGTTCCGGATAATCTGCAGGACTATATCATCATAAAGAAGAAGGGCGACAGACTGATAGTCAGCAACAAATCCCTCAATGTAAAATGCGCGGGGAAAGATTTCTCGCCCGTAGTCTATGTGACATTGCCCACGCTGAAAGGCATAGAGTCAAACGGACAGAGCCATATGACGCTGTCAGGACCTGTCGCAGAGGAATTCGAGGCCTCGGCCTCGGGACAGAGCATGATAGATGCCGGCGATGTGAAAATAAAGGATGCCGAGATTTCCACATCAGGCCAGTCGAGAATAAAGATGGGCAATATCAATGCGTCCGGAGACGTCAGGCTGACGTCGTCGGGTCAGTCGAACATCTCGTTCAAGGATCTAAACGCTGTAGAAGAGGTCTCACTCGAGACATCGGGACAAGCATCGTTGACAGGAAATAATCTCGTTGCCAGAGACGGAAGCGTCAAGGCAAGTGGCCAAAGCAGTATACGTATTAATTCTGTAAGCGGGAATTTCGATGCCGATGTCAGTGGACAGGCGTCTTATCGTGTAGACCGATAAACCAAGCGACTAAGTTTACGATATAATTTCTATCAGGTCGCGCTAAAGTACGGCCTGATAGAATTTTATATACATTTCACAGTCCGGTCTTGAATTTGTCAAGGTCGCGGAGGGACGAGCAGGAATATGCTGATTAGAATATGTCTCATAGTTGATTGTTGTTTAGATGATTTGTTGTTTGATTAAGAATCAGGGCCCTGATTGATTTGGTGATAGCGTTTAAGGAGATTGGTATATTCGTGAGTTTAGGTGTTAGGTCAGAGTTTGTGATGAGGTTTTTCTCGAGATTCCCGAGGAGCCCGAGAATCCTGAGATTCTCGAGAAATTGGAAAGGAAGAGGGTTCGGGGCGGATGTGAAAAATCACGTCCCTACTAAAATGTGGTGGAATGGTTGGCCCGGTGAGCGGGATTTTTGTTTCTTGGGGTAGTGTTTTTAAGATGCATAGTTGATTAAGAATTTAATTTTAAAGGTTAAACTTCGGGTTAAAGACACACTGTTGTTTATTATTCACCAAATCACCTACTGAAACCTATCAGCCTTAAACGCTGATGCAAAGATACGACACGGCGAGGCGTTTTATGCTCCCCCGTCTGAATAGATTGGCAAAAATCGAAAAAAAATTTTTGATGGGGATTTTTTTCGATTTGGGGGAATTTTTTATCGAGATGCCCGAAGTGTCGTGATTTATCATGAATTATCGTGATTTAGCGCGAGTTAGCACGGGAGGCGGCGGAGAGGGGGCATACCTTGATTCGGGCGGCAGGATGCCGCCAGTCCATGATTCGGGGATGTTAAGGGAATTTTTGAAATTTTTTTTGGCGGGTACGGAAAAAAGGTGTAATTTTGCGGTGCTTAAGGGTCTATGGCTCTTAGCCGTGGTTCGGTATGCATTTTTTCGAATCATGGGTTTGGATGACAAGTTCTTCCAGCCACAAGGATAGTCTTATGGTGTAATGGTAGCACTACAGTTTTTGGTTCTGTCTGTCTAGGTTCGAATCCTGGTAAGACTACAGAAAACAGCCCGAATGTCTCAGTGGACATTCGGGCTGTTTCGTTTATGGTTGCACTTAATGAGGGGACGAAGCAATGCCGGTCACATTCTTCTTATTGGGAGAAATGACATGGGACTTTTATGGAGCCTGCCGTCAAGATTAACGTGGTTACTGTTCCCGGAGGTAGTATTTCAGGGGGCAGGTGGTGGCGCGGAGACCACGGGCGACATTGGCGGCATTAAGGCGCGCGCCCCTGAGGGAGGTGTGGGTATGGTCGTTGCGGAAGTATTCGGCGGATTTCTCGGGACCGAGTTCCTGAAGGTCGGCTCCAGTCAGGGAATTGAGGTCGATGAAACAGGCTCCGGTCTGAAGCGCGGCCTGACGGGTCCATTCGCCGAGTGTGGCAGCATTGCTTTCGATACGGCCGTCCTTCCACTTGTTGCGCGGGGTGTGGGAGATGACAACGGGTATGGCACCCTTCTCGCGGGCATCCATGATGAACTTGCGGAGGTACCAGCCGAAAGTGTATACAACCTGGTTGGTCGCGGTCTTCTCCATCTTGAAAACCTTGCTCTCGGGACCGTAGCCGGGGAGTTCTCCACGGGCCTTGCCGGTGTTGATGTCACCGAGGTCATTGTGACCGAACTGAATCAGCACAAAGTCGCCGGGGCGCAGAGCCCTGTAGACTTTGTCCCAACGGCCCTCGTCAAGAAAGGTGCGTGCGGAGCGACCTGCCATGGCATGATTCTCGACTGTGATATGGGCCGTGTCGAACTGTTCGGCGAGAACCGAACCCCAGCCCCACATGCCGTCGCCGGTGTCATGATTCTTGACCGTGGAATCGCCGATGGTGAATACCACGGGCTGACCCTCGCGGCGTGTCGAACCGGTGAGCGTGTCTACAGGCGCGGGGAGGAGGCACTCAGCAAGCGCGATGCCGGACCGACGTATGCCCTCGACGGCGCTTTCGGCGTTCTCACGCGCTCCAAAGGCCGAGGTATGGATACGGTCGAGGTAGAACATGTAGTCAACCTTTTCGGGACCGTAGGCGTCGAACTTCGATGCCGTTATCTCGTTAAGGTCGACGAAAGGCACATTCTCGGCGTCGGCTACCTCGCGTGCCCATGAGCCGAAGGTCGGCGCACAGCGGGTGATGTGCGTGCGTGCGACATCGTCCCAGGCCTTGCGGGGAGTGAGCGAGAAAATAACGGGGCGGCCACCCATCGCGCGGGTCTCGCGGATGTAACGGCGCAGATACTCGCCGTAGGTGTAGACCGTCTCCTTTGCTCCGGTCTCCTTGATCACGACCTCGAGCGAGTCGGTGCCGGTGCCGGGAATGGATGCGCGGGCACGGCCGCTGTCATAGGGGCCGTTGTCGTTGTGGCCGAGTTCGATGATGACCCAGTCGCCGGGACGTATGCCCTTGCGGACATCGGCCCACAGACGGTTGTAGAAAGTGCGGGAACTCATACCGCCGAGGGCGTGATTCTCGACGGTGATCTTCGCGGGGTCAAAATATTCGCCGAGGAAATAGCCCCAGCCCCACTGACCGTTGCTGCCGTTGCCGAGCGTACCGGTGCGCATGGTAGAGTTTCCGACAAGGAATAGCACGGGATTGTCACCGCGACGGGTAGAACCCGCAACAGGACGCGCAGTGCGGGCCTTGGCAATTGAGTCGGGCGTATTGTCGACAACGCCGTTGGTGTCGGCGACGGGTGCGGCTATCTTCTGCCGGGCGGTGACCGAAGTCACCGCCAGCAGCAGGAAGAAGCAGATTATGATGCGACGCATCACGTGAGTGGACTTATTTGGGCAGATTGAATACAGTGGAAATCTCCTGCATCTGCTCGTCGCTCATGCCGTCGGGAACGAAGCCCATAGAGCGGGCGCACATGTAGATGTTGGCACTCTTGTTGAGCACATCAACCTGGTCGAAAGCGGACATGATGTCCTCCTCGACGGCGAATACGCCGTGTTTCTCCCACATGACGACATCGTAGTTGTCGTCGATTGCCTTGATGGTCTCCTCGGCCAGGGCGTTGGATGACGGGAGCATGTAGGGAACCATTCCGAGGCCACGTGGAGCGAAAGCCTTAGTCTCGGGAATCATCGACCAGAGTATTTTCGTCAGCACATCCTTCTTGAGGAACTCGGGGTTGTGGCTCATGGCCACGAGTTCGATGGGATGGGTGTGGAGCGAAGCCTTATAGGTCGAGCCCTTGCCGATAAGATAGTTGTGGACGGCGAGGTGGGAGGGCAGTTCAGATGTCGGCTTCACGGGATTGTCAGCGACAATCTCATAATGGGCGCAGTCGTCGGTAATGCGGATGATCGAGCCGTTGTCCATGGGGCGGCGGGCAAGGTCGCGCATACGTTTCTGTGTGCCCTTGCAGTAGAACCAGCAGCCCTTGAGGCTGGGGAGAGTCAGACCGATCTCGAAGGGGCCGGCGATAGCGGGGAGCGCACGCATGGCGTCATCGACATGTTCGGTAATATTGACGGTTATGTTTCCACCGTTGCGCTCGGCCCAGCCTTTCTGCCAGAGGTATCCGGCAGCCTCGGCGACCTTGTCGATCTCAGCGGCCAGCACAGGACGGTTTTCCAATACGGATTTCATATCAGTTGAGGTAAGAATGATGAAACAATCAGAATGATAATGCCGACAATGAGTACGGCGATAGTTGCCCGCGAGCAGCCTTTCCACTCCTTGAGGATGATACCCCAGACATTGGAGAAGACCACGTTAAGAGCCATGAGTATGCAGAAGGAGAGCGTCGTCAGCGTCTCGGACGAGACGAGGAAGCCCTTGCCCAGCGATAGTCCGAAGAACTGGCTATACCACAGCGCACCCGCCAGCAGACAGAAGAAGAGGTTGTTGGCGATGACCGAGCCCTTGCGGTAGTCACCCCATGTACGGTTCTTCTGGTTCTGCGAGAAGCAGTACACCGCGTTGGTCACAAAGCCGCCGAGGGTGACGAGGAATGTGGCCGGAAGCGTGCTGAACATCGGGTTGGTGAGGTCGCCGAAGTTGATGTCCTTGCCGAACTCGAGACCGACGTTGAAGCAGCCGCTCATGAAGCCGGCGAGCAGAGCGATGGCGATGCCCTTGGGGAAGTTGAAGTCCTTGACGGCCTTCTTCTTCTCCTCCTCGCTGAGGGTCCGGGCCTTCATCGAGCCTGCCATGCCGATGACGGCGATACCGACCAGGGTGACAACGACGCCGAGAATCACTGAGAAGGTGAGTTTGCTCAGCGGGTCAGACTCGGGGAAGAACACCTGAAGGAGCACTGGACCCATGATGGTGCCGAGCGCGGCGCAGGTGCCGAGGGAGATGGACTGGCCGAGGGCGACACCGAGGTAGCGCATCGAGAGGCCGAAGGTGAGGCCTCCGACGCCCCATAGGACACCGAAGAGCATCGTCATCCAGATGTTGAACGAGCGGTCAGCCGTGAAGAGTTCGCCCAGACAGTGTCCCGAGGGAACAGCGAGAAGCATACCCAGGAACGGTAGCACAAGCCATGCGAAGAAGCCCTGGACAATCCAGAACGTCTCCCAGCTCCACGACTTGATTTTCTTGATGGGCACATAACTGCTCGACTGGCAGAACGCGCCCACTGCAATGATCAGAAGACCGAGAACGAGATCCATCAGCGTTTGGAAGTTACGTCAGCCTCATATTTTTCGACAGCGGCAAGATAAGACTCGCCGACGGGGACGCCGTTGGTCAGGCAGAACATGTCGTAGACAGCGTTCCAGGGAAGGTTCTTGCACTCCTCGAGGAGAGCGAGGCGCTGGAACTTCTTGTCCTCGAGCTCGTACTGACGGAGAGTGGCGATAGGCTCGAGCAGGGCGCGGAGCATGCACTTCTGTGCGGCACGCGAGCCGATGACGTAGGCACCGATGCGGTTGAGGGTGCCGTCGAAGTAGTCGAGGCCGTAGTGTACGCGGTTGAGGGCGCCGGCGCGGACAATCTCGCTGAAGAGGTCGAGTGTGGGGTCGTCCATGATGGTAACGTGGTCGGAGTCCCAGCGTACGGGGCGCGAAACGTGGAGCATGAGTTCGGGGACGAAGAGGAGCATGGCGCTAACCTTGTCGGCGACGCTCTCGGTGGGGTGGAAGTGACCTGTGTCGAGGGTAATCATCATGTCGCGCTTGGAGGCATAGGCAGTGTAGAAGTCGTTCGAGCCTACGGTGTAACTCTCAAGGCCGATGCCGAATACCTTGGACTCAACGCAGTCCTTCATCCAGTCGTACTTGTGCTCGAAGATCTGGTCGAGAGAATCCTTGAGGAACTCGCGGTACATGTAGCGGTTGACGGTGATGTCCTTCGAGCCGTCGTGTACCCAAGTGTTCATGATACAGGGGTCCTGCTGGGCCTCGCCCATGGCCTGAGCGACGGCGCGGCAGCGCTTGCTGTGCTCGATCCAGAAGTCGCGGATGCCCTTGTCGGGGTTGGCGAGGCTGAGGTCGCCGCTCTTGGGGTGCGAGAACGACGTGGAGTTGAAGTCGAGTTTGATGTCATGCTCCCCGGCCCACTGAATCCAGGATGCGAAGTGTTCGGGAGTAACCTGGTCGCGGTCGACGAACTTGCCGCCGAAGTCACCGTAGATCTCGTGGAGGTTAAGGCGGTGCTTACCGGGGATGAGGGACATGGCCTGGAGGATGTCGGCGCGGAGTTCCTCCATGTTGCGGGCTTTGCCGGGATAGTTGCCGTTAACCTGGATGCCGCCTGTGAGCTGGCCGCCCTGGTTCTCGAAGCCGGCGACGTCATCGGCCTGCCAGCAGTGCATGCTCAGGTGGAAGTCCTGCATCTGGGCGAGAACCTTGTCAGTGTCGACACCGATTGCGGCATAGCGTTCGCGTGCAATCTCATAGGCTTTGCGGATATTTTCTTCTTTCATGATAGTGATTGGGATTTATGTGCGGCCGGGGCCGCATTTATTATTGATTGTTATGATTTCGGGGTTAAAATGGATGTTATTTCTTTGGATTGAAGGTCTTGGTCTCGACGTTGTGGGAAATGATGCGGCGCATCTCGGCGAGGTCCTTGACCTGGCCTGCAGCGACAGCCTGGAGCATGATGTTGCCAAGTGCGGTAGCCTCGGCAGGTCCGGCGACAACGGGGACACCGCAGGCGTCGGCGGTAAGTTGGTTGAGGAAGGCGTTGCGCGAGCCGCCGCCAATCACATGCAGGCGCTCGACGGGATAGTCGGACAGGGTGCGGAAGACATCGAGGGTCGCGGCATACTTTGCTGCAAGGCTGTCGAAAATCGAGCGGATGAACTCGCCGTGGGTGGCGGGAACGCGCTGACTAGTGGCGTGGCAGTAGGCAACGATTGCCTCGGGCATACTCTCGGGAGCGGTGAACGCGGGGGCATCGGGGTCGATGCGGCAAACACTCTCGGAGGCCTCGGCGAGCGCAACCATCTCGGGATAGGTGTAGGTCTTACCCTCGGCCTTCCACTGCTTGAGGCACTGCTCGACAATCCACATGCCGGTGATGTTCTTCAGCAGACGGATGGTGCCCTCGACACCGCCCTCGTTGGTGATGTTGTACTTGCGGGTGGTGTCGTTGATTTTCGGCGAATCGGTCTCAACGCCCATCAGCGACCAAGTGCCGCTGCTGAGGTACGCGAAGTTGCGGTCGGTGGCGGGAATGGCGGCGACGGCCGAAGCGGTGTCGTGTCCGGCAACAGCCACAATTCTGATCTGAGGAAGTCCGACCTCGCGGGCGATGTCCTCGCGGAGCACGCCTACGGTATGACCAGGCTCGACCATCGGACCGAACGAGGACTCGTCGAGGCCGACGGACTCGAGTACCTTGCCGTCAAGGCGGCGTGTGGCGGCGTTGACGATAGAGCCTGTGGACGCGATGGTATACTCGGTGACGATGTTACCGGTGAGCATGTAGGCCAGCGCGTCGGGCATGAAGACGAGTTTGGCGGCGCTGTCGTGCGAGAACTCGCCGCGGTGCTCGTTAAACTGGAACACCGTGTTGAAGCCCATGTGCTGGATGCCGGTGTGGCCGTAGAGCTCGGATGCCGGCATGACAGTCTCGAAGAAACGCTCTTCGGCGCCTATGGTCTTAATGTCGCGGTAGGCATAGGGGAGCCCGATGATGGTCCCGTCGGGAGCGACACAGGCGTAATCGACACCCCATGTGTCGATGCCTGCCGAATCAATCTCGATGCCGAGCCGTGCGGCTTCGGCAAGACCGCGCTTGAGTTCCTCGAAAAGCGAGTAGATGTTCCAGTGAAGCCGTCCGTTCAACGGCAGCATCGCATTGGGGAAACGTGTGAGTTCGGTCATCTTGAGATGGCCCTCGCCGTCAAGTTGCCCCAGGATGGTGCGCCCGCTGGTGGCGCCAAGGTCAAATGCTATATAATTCATGGCTGTGAGGTTTTGACAAGATTATCAATCCATGTGGAATACTTCGGGAAGGGGAATGGAGACCGGAGAGTTGTCGGGGTTGACCTCCATGATGTCGGCCATATAGTCCCACCATTTCTGTACAATGGGATTCGTTCCCATGTCCTGCGACGACTCCTCTCCGCGGGTCTTCTGGAAGGCGAAAAGGATATTCGTATCGCGGTCCCAGTATATGGAATAGTCATATACGCCCTGATCGGAGAGCAACTGCTTAAGTTCCGGCCATATGGCGGCATGACGGCGTTCGTATTCGGCCTCAAATCCGGGTTTGAGGTACATTTTGAATGCTTCTCTCTTCATGATAATTCAAGGTGAGGTGATATTGGTTATTATTGGGTCGTAGCCGTAGAGAAAAATAGGTTTCAAGTAGTTTTGCAAAATTAGTAAATTGCGCTTGTTAATCAAAATTTTGAAACGTAATTTTGCATTGCGGACCAATGTGGCGCCCGGGCGCACAATTTTATGCCGAGTTTCCGCGTTTAAATAATTTACTCAAACCCAAGCCATCAAGCGCATCAAACATTCCCCATATGACTGACTACATAATGGACCTCATAGGCCTGGCCGACTCGCAGGAAGTGAATCTGGTCAACTCCGTGTGCCGACTCATACTCGCCATGCTGCTGGGCATGGCCGTAGGCGCCGAACGCAAACACAAGGGCCAGGTGGCAGGCATACGTACCTTCGCCCTGATATCGATGGGAGCGTGCCTCGCTATGCTTCTGTCCATCTATGTCCCCCAGGTATATCTGGGTCTCAAGAACGGTGACCCGGGCCGAATCGCCGCTCAGGTGATAACGGGCATCGGCTTTCTCGGCGGCGGCGCCATGATACACATGAAGGGCGCGGTCCGCGGCCTCACCACCGCGGCAGGCATATGGATGACCGCCATCATAGGCATGGCCGTGGGAATGGGCATGTACACCGTATCGCTCGGGGCCACGCTCCTGATTCTGCTGACCCTGGTGATATTCGACAACTACGAGAAGAGGGTCAAACTCGGCCGCGAGTCCAAGGTCATAAACATAGTGGTCGACGGCATAGTGCCCGACATCAAGCCTTACCGCAAGGTGATCGACGACTACGGCGTACACCTGTCGACCTTCTATCTGGCCTACGACTACACGAAGAGCACGACAGAGTTCAACTTCGTGATACTCGTACCGTCGGGCACAGACATGCTGCCGCTGCTAGACCTGATCGCCAAGGTATCTCAGACCCGGCGACTGACTCTCTCAACCCAGTTCGACCTTTAAGCCGACGAACAATTCCAAGACAACACAGAACGCCTTAAAACCCGACCATGAACCTACCCCTGCCAGTCAGACAGTGTCTGACCGCCGTACTCGCCATAGCGGCGACCACGGCAAGCGTCTCAGCAGACGAAACCAGACCATCAGCAAAGAAAAAAGAGCAGCCTCCGGTGGTGCATCCACAGATAGGGACGCGCGCGTCCTCGGCAGACGGCGAGATCGAGATCATACTCGCCGACAAGCGCCAGTACTATCTAAACGGTCCTTCAGAGACCCGTGACAGGGACATAATCTCGCCCAAGAGCGTGCATGTCTCGCCCGACGGATCTAAATTTTACGTCAACTCGCTCGAAGGAGCCAGGACAGTGGTCTACGACGCAAGGACACACCGCAAGCTCAATGTCATCAGCCACGTCATAGGCGCGGAGCATGACTCGCTGTGGGCCCCGCCGACCCAACTATACACGTTCAGGCACGACTACGGCAACGAACGCCGCTTCACCGGCAAGCCTGTCGAAAGCACATTCTCGCACGGGGGACGCTACCTGTGGGTGCCGTACTACCGGCGCTCGTTCGACATCAACGCCCAGGATCCGTCGGCGGTGGCCGTCATCGACACGCGCACCGACAAGATCGTGCGCCTGCTCGACACGGGTCCCCTGCCGAAAATGATAGCGACGTCGCCCGACGGCAAGACCATCGCCGTATCCCACTGGGGCGACAACACGATAGGCATCATCGACATTTCCTCGACAGACCCGGCAAAGTGGCACAATGTCACATACTACACCGTGGACCACAAACTCAGGCTCGACTTCAGCCTCACCAAGCCCGTAGACCGCGACAACGGCTCGGGAAACGCCCTGCGCGGAACAGTCTTCACTCCTGACGGCCGCTACCTTCTGGTCGGATGCATGGGCGGGTGCGGAGGCATCGCAGTGGTTGACATAAAGAACGGACGGTATCTTGGAAAGATATTAGGAATGATGCCCAATCTGCGCCACATGCTTATTTCAGGAGGGTACCTTTACCTGAGCATCAACAGCGCGGGCTACGTACAGCGCATACCCCTGCAGAAGATTCTCGACACAGCCTCGAACATGGACGGCAGGAATGTCACTCTGAAAGGCTGGAGCAACTGCAAGGTCGGAGCCGGGGCACGCACAATCGCGGCCACACCTGACGGGCGCTACATCCTGGCGGCGTGCAATTCGGTCAGCAAGCTCTATGTGGTCGACACAAGGACAATGAAGGTGGCGGCCTCGATTGACGTCGACTCATATCCCGTCGGCCTGGACATCAGCCACGACGGGCAGTGGGCCTACGTTACCTCGCAGGGGCGCGACCACAAGGGTGGCAACTGCCTTACGGTATACTGCCTCAACCGCCGTTCCTCCGCAAAAAAATAGACGCCACTAGACGCCACACCTCACCTGTTCATGAACACAGCAGCGGCGATGCGTTCTCAGACGCATCGCCGCTGTAGGTTTATAGGCGGGAGTCAGCCCCGCTCTGACTCCGGGATGTTTCCCCGGGAAGGCTCAATCAATACAACTGAATTTTGTAGGGATAGGATGACAGGTCAAGGTAGACATTGTATGTGCCGGCGGGATAGGTGATGTTGGCACCGTCTACGGTGAGTTTGTCAATCTCGCCACCAAGGTTGATGCTCCAGTTGTCGTTGAAGCGAATCTTGAATGCCTGGCCTTCGCCAAGAGTGAATCGGCCGGTCCAGCCAAGACCGTTCATGCCGGGCATGGGAGTGAGAGCCTCCTGACCGCCCCAGCCGTTGAAGTCACCGATAAGTCCGCAGGAAGTGATGGGGGTCAGAGCGTAGGTGAGTTTCTCGGTGTCGGCGGTAACGAAGTACAGGTCGGCGGCGGGAGCAGCGAGGTTGGCTGCGTCGGCGGCTGTAGACAGAGTTCCGGCTTCCGCGCCGAGACCATAGTTCACGCCATTCCAGTCGGGCTGCGAGCAGAATTTGAAGGCGCCGGTGAGGTAGGCGAAGCCGGAGTATTTGGTCTTGCCTGCGGGTGCAGCGACAACGGGAGCGGTATTGTGGTCCCATCCGGGATCACCGACAACCCACATCAGTTCGCTTTCCTTCACGAACTCGTAACTCTGGTTCTCCATGTCGATGGTGAATGTGTAGATGCCGGGGACGTTGATGCAGCCGGCCTGTGAGTCGGTTTCGGCGGTACGGGGGATGAGATTGCCCTCGAGAGCGTGGTCACCGTTTACGGCGGGGCCGAACGACGAGTCGGGCAGGTCGGTCCAGTTGCCGGCGGCTACGGTCGACTGGGGAACGACTTTCCACCACCATCCGGAAGCGGCCTCGGAGGCAGAGATCGAGACTGAGATCTTGAAGATGGGGTCATCGTAACCGCTGACACCCGAGTTGTGCATGGGCAGTGCGTCGGCGACAGACCAACCGTTGATTGTGCCGAGCAGGTTGTAGCCATCCTCGATAACGATGCCAAGGTCAAGTGGCGTCACCGTGGACTTACCCTCGCAGACATAGTAGTCGGCACCGCCGAAGCGGACCTCGGCGTTGGGGTTCTCCTTATTGACAAGATATGCAGCCACACGGAAGAGGACTTCCTTGGGTTTTGCGGACTTGCCCATTGCCTGGACATAGGCGCCCTCGAGTACGTCGGGAGCGACATAGAGTCTGTTCTCGCTGACAGTGATGTCGAAGTCGGCGGAATGCTCGTAGGCGGCCTCACGTCCGAGAGTACCTACGAACTTAAGAGAATATGTCTCGGGGAGATTGACACAGTTCTCGATGGCAGCGAGTTCGACGGGAGTCGCCGACGCGTTGGCCTCGATAAGATTGATGGCCGAAGCCGCGGTTGTGTTAACCTTGAGGTCCGAGGTTGTCATTTGTGGCAGCTGAGGGTTGACTGTGGGTTCTGCGAAAGACTTTTCGTCCTGGCATGAAGTCGTACCCAAAGCAACGGCTGCGAGAAGTATGATGCTTAATTTTTTCATTTTCGGGAAATTTTAAGAAGGATTATTCAACAGCCTTGATGATGATTTTCATTGTGTTCATGTCAACGGTAATATCCATCTTACCGCCGGTCCAGCCGGGGAAGTTGAACGAGCCTTTGCCTTTGACAAGAGTACCGGCAAACTCGCCGTCGACGAATTCGTAGTCGAGAGGATTATCGTCTGACTGCGATCCGTAGGAGTCGGCATCCCAGCCTGTGAGGGCGGTGTAGAAGCGGAACATGGCGTTTCCGGCGGGAATATCGAATGTGCCAAAGTAGATCTTCGAGCCGATGGCGTCGTCAGCCTCGTAGAGAGCCCAGTCGGCATAGTGGTCGGCCGCTGAAGCATCGGGACCCTTCCATCCCTCGGGAGCGCCGACGAGATAGATCTTGCCGGGAGACTGGACGGCGCAGTAGCACTTGACCTGGTCGAGGCAGATTACGTTGGAGTGGATTGTGGAGTTGGCTACCTGAGGCACAGAGCCGGCGACGCGGAAGTAGACCTTGCCGGCGGGTTCGTCGACATACTGTTCCTCTTTGGTGATTCCGCGCAGTGTGCAGATGGCGATTGCGAGTTCTTCCATCGAGACCTCGGCGCTGCAGTTGCTGTAGGTTGTGGGGAGAGCATAGAATGCCTCGCCGTTGAGGTTAGGGGTGGTGAAGTCGGAGACAAGCGAGACCTCTACCTGATATTCTCCCACGGCGGCAAAACCCCAGTTGGGCTGCGACCAGTTGAGGTCGATAACGCCGTCGGGCGTGAGGTTGTAGTACTGCTGGGCCATTGCAGGAGTATTCAGGTCGAACTTCGTAGCCTCCTGGTAGCGGGGCTCGGTGTTCTGCTTACAACTGCTTGTGGCGAGTAGTGCAACCAGCGCAAAGAAAAGGACTGATATTTTTTTCATTGTCGTTTTCGATTATGAATGTTTGATGATTTGGGGTTTGAGTCCCTGTCCGGGTCATCCCGTTGCATGGAAAACCCGGACGGTGACTCTGTTCTTGTTAGTAACCAGGGTTCTGTTTGTAACCCTGGAACGAGATTACCTTTGTGGGGATAGGATAGAGTTTCATGTGCTCGGGAGTGGCAGCACCGTTCTGGACGCCGCCCTTCCAGTTCCAAACGTATGCTCCGCCGGCGAATTTGCCGTGGCGGCAGAGGTCGGTGCGGCGGATGTTCTCGCCGTAGAGTTCGCGCGAGCGCTCCTCGAGGATGTTGTCGTTGGTCATCATGCTCATGGTCCAGGGCTCTGCCTGTGCGCGGCCACGGACGAGGTTGACATAACCGAGGGCGGTGGCAGCGTCACCTGCGTTACCGAGGATGTTCGACTCGGCAGCGTTCAGATAGATCTCGGCCAGGCGGATGATTGTCCAGTCGGCGTTCGAGAACGACTGTGAAGATGAGGGCTGATTGTCGGAGAGGTTTCCGTCGTCATCGAAGTTGAAGTTTGTGTACTTCAGGGGAGCGTAGCCCTTGCCGTAGCCGGCGTTGCCCATGATGGTGGAGTTGTCGATCTCGAAGCCGTCCTTCGAGGTCTTCCAGAGTTCGGCACGCATGTCGGTGGGATAGCCGTCGGCATCGAAGCCCATGCGCTCGGAGAGCTGCTTGCGGGCGACCATACAGGTCCACTGCGCGTTGAAGTTGCAGTCGTCTACAGACGAGATGCCGTCATACGAACCGCAGACAGTGGCGGTGTAGAATGTCGAGCCGCCGTAACTCTGAAGCTGGGCGTTGTCCTGAGGTGTTGTCCAGATGATCTCGTTGGTACGTGAGCCGCCGGCGGCGTACTCGTTGTTGTTGGCACCGAACAGAGCCTTGTAGGACTCGGCGAGGCCGGAATTCTCATAACCGCCGGTGTGGTGGGCGATGATCTTCTGGGAAATCTGCCAGCATTTGTCGAACGCGGGAGTTGCGCCGAAGTTCTGGGCGTTCAGGTAGAAGCGGGACAGGAGGGCGTCGGCGCATTCCTTGCCGACATAACCGTAGGCGGGAGTCTCGTAGTTGTTGCCGTATTCGGCGGAAACTTCCTCAAGGGTGCCTACGACCTTGTTGTATACGTCGGCGCTGGCCATCTGCGCGGGAGCGGTGCCGAGGGGCATTGTCTCGTCGACATAGCCGGTGTTGCCGAAGCAGGAGATAGCATAGAAGTAAGCGAGGGAGCGCACGATCTTGCACTGGCGGATGTACTCGTCGCATGCGGCGAGGTCTTCCTCGGAGGTGAAGAGGTGGCGGTTCTCCTCGATGGTGTTGATGCACATGTTGCAGAGAGCGATCTCGGTGTAGATACGCGAGTAGGAGGTGTACATGACCTCGTTGTCGGCGGCGAAGTTCTGGGTCACGAGTTCATAGAGGCCGGCGTCGGCGAACTGCAGCCATGAGAATTCGTCGGTAGTGATTTCCTCGAGGAAGAACACTGTACGGGGGAATGCGGTGGCGCCTGCGTCACCGGCAAGACCCAGGATAGTGCTGCCCGGGCCCCAGGGCGATGCTGTGGCCAGACCCTGGTAGACCTCGGCGACGATTGCGTCGAGAGTGCCGCGGGGATCCTTCTTCATGAGCACTTCGATGGTCTCCTTGTTGGGGTCTTTCTCAGGCACGTTCAGGTCGTCGGTGCAGGACGAGAGTCCGAGTGTTGCCACGAGCGAAAGACCGATGAAATATTTTGAGAATGATTTCATATTATTTTTCTTTGAAAATAAATTTTATTGTTCAGGGCGTTTTTCCTTGAGTCCTTTCTGTCCCGGTCCTGCTGAACCGGAGTGTCAGGCTGTTTCCGTGGCCTGAGTCAGGAAGGTCGCTGAGGACGGCCCTTGGGAAAAATTTAAGTTTTGTCGCGTGGCTGATCAGAAGTTGGCGACGACGCCGAATGTGGCGGTGATTGGACGGGGATATGCGTTGTTGTCGACACCCGAGAAGACTTCGGGATCGAGGCCCGAGTATTTCGAGATTACGAACACGTTCTGGACGGCACCGAAGAGACGCAGATTGAGTTTGTTGTCAAGCAGGTTCTTGAAGGTGTAGCCGAGGGTGATGTTGTCGCAGCGCAGGAATCCGGCGTTCTCGAGGAAGTAGTCGGAGCGGACAAGGTTGGTGACGGCTGTACCGTCGTTGAAGTAGAAGTCGCTCTTGAGCATGTTGTTGAGTTGCGAGCCCTGTCCCTCGAGGTTGTAGAGGTTGATGCGGCCGGGACGCATGGCGTTGAATACGTAGTTGCCGATCGAGGCGCGCAGCGTGAAGCCGAGGTCCCAGTTCTTGTACGAGAAGTTGTTGCTCCAGTTGAGGGTGACCTTGGGGTCCTTGCTGTGCTTGATGACGAGGTCGTCGGCGTTGATCTGACCGTCGCCGTTCTGGTCGACATAGCAGTCGGGGATGGGGTTGCCGTCCTTGTCGTAGACCTGCTCGAGCACGCGGAACGAGAAGGCGGGGTGTCCTACCTTGTGTACCTCGATGGCGCCTGCGTTCTCGGATGCGGGGTTGCCTGCGGCGTCGAGCACGAACGACTTGTCCTCGTCAGCCGAGCCGGTGAGCTCGGTGATCTTGTTGGAGTTCCATGCGGCGTTGATGCCGGTTGTCCAGGTGAAGTCCTTGGTGACTACGGGACGTGCGGTGATGTTTGCCTCGACACCGATGTTGCGGAGCGAGCCGATGTTGCGGTTCATGGCGTTGGTGGATGTCATGCCTGCGGGAACGGGAACGTATGCGAGGAGATCCTTGGTGTCACGCAGGTACCAGTCTACGCTGGCGGTGATGCGGTTGTTGAGGAATGCCATGTCGACACCGGCGTTCCAGGTCGTTGTGGTCTCCCACTTGAGGTCGCCGTTGAACGAGTTGGGATAGAGGGGGCTGATCCAGGGACCGCCAAGTGGCGAGGGATAGTAGACGGAGGGCTCGGAAATCTGGTATGTCATGGTGTACATGTTCATGCCGCCGACAGCCTGCTGACCGGTCTGGCCCCATTCGAGACGGAGCTTGAGTTCGTTGCACTTGTCTGCGAGACCCTCGAAGAAGGGCATGTTGTTGATTTTCCATCCGAGAGCGACAGCGGGGAAGAGTGCCCAGCGGTTGTTCTTGGAGAAGCGCGAGGTACCGTCGTCACGCATCGTGAAAGTCAGCAGGTAGGTATCCTTGAAGGCATAGTTCAGACGGCCGTAGAAAGAGATGAGGTTGAGCTGGCCGGCGCCGTAGTTGACGCGGTTGCGCTGTTCCTCGGTATCGCCCCATGCGTAGCCGATGTTTGCGGCCGATGCGGGATCCTCGTCGATTGTCCAGCTGTTGTCGATGGGATTGTAGATGCTGGAGTAGCCGATGGAGTTGATGCGGGTCTTGTTGTGGTTCTGGTAGTCCATGCGCTGCCAGTCGTAACCGGCTGTGACGTCGAGATCGGACTGGATGGCCTCGAAGTTCTTCTTATAGTTGGCGTAGAAGGTCAGCATGGTGTTGCGGGACAGCTGGTAGTTGTAGTAGTGCTGGCCTGCGCCGTTGTTGTAGTTGGACTTCCATGCCTGGGGGCTGTTGGGAACGTTGTAGTTGTCGGTCTCGCCCTTCATCACGTCGTAACCGAGGTTAAGGGTGAAGCGGAGTTCGGGGAGGAAGTGGAGGGCGTAGTCGATCATGAGGTTGCCGGTTGATGTCCATACCTTCTCGCCGTTCTTCACTCCGTAGAGCAGGGCGACGGGGTTAAGGGTACCGTTGGTCTCGAGGAGACCGTTCTGGTTGAGCAGCGAGGTGTAGCCGTTGAGGTAGGTCAGGGACTTGCCGCCGCGGAGAGTTACCGAGTAGGGATTGTTGATGGTCTTGTACTGGGTGTAGACGGGGAGAGTGGGGTTGAAGCTGAGGGCTGCGCCTACGGCGCCGGTGTCAGCGTTGTCGGAGGTGATGTAGCTGCCCTTGACGTTGGCCTGGATCTGGAGGAGTCCGTTAAAGAACTTCGGGGTGAGGTTGAAGCCAACGGTGGTACGCTGCATGCCCGAGGTCTTGATGATACCTTTGTTGTTGGTGTATGAAAGGTTGACTCGATAAGGGAGCCAGCGGAGCGAGCCGCCTACGGACAGGTTGTAGTCCTGCGAGAAGGATGTGCGGAGGACTTCCTTCTGCCAGTCGGTGTTGGCGGTGCCGAGCAGACGCTGGGCATTTTCCGAACCGTACTGGCCGACGATGGCGCGGTATTCGTTGCCGTCGAGGACGTCGTAGGTCTTGCGGGCGGTGTTCATGTGGAAGTTGGCGGCGAAGTTCACCTGGGGCTTGCCGCTCTGGCCCTTCTTGGTGGTGATGATGATGACGCCGTTAGAAGCACGCGAGCCATAGATGGCGGTTGCGGAGGCCGACTTGAGGATGGTGAGGCTCTCGATGTTGTCGGGGGCGATCATCGTCATTGCAGAAGCGGGACCGTAACTGCCGTTCATGGGCACACCGTCGATAACGACGAAGGGGTCGTTGGAGGCGTTCAGCGATGCGCCGCCGCGGATACGGATGTTAGCGCCGCCGTTGGGGTTACCGCCGTCGGTTGTAACGACTACACCGGGGCTTGCGCCTACGAGGAGGTCGTTGGCCGAGGTCGCGAGGCCGGCCTCGATTTCGTCAGGCTTGATGACGGCCACGGAACCGGTGGCGTCCTCTTTCTTGACTGTACCGTAGCCGATGACCACGAGTTCGTCGAGGACCTGGGTGTCAGACTGCATGTGTACGTCGATGTGGGTGCGTCCGTTCAGGGCGATGGTCTGTGTCTTGCATCCGACGTATGTGATTACGAGCGAGGCGTTGGGGCTGGCCGAGATACGGAAATTACCGTCGATGTCGGTCGAAACACCTTTCTGCTGCCCTTGCACTGTAACTGAGGCACCGATGGCAGGCTCATTGTCCTGGTCGTAGACTGTACCGGTGACAGCCACGTTCTGTGCCAAAGCGGGGAAAGCCATGAACAGTGCCATTGCTATGGCAAGCCATGCCTTTCGGGTCATTTGAAAGCAAATGTTCTTCATGCAACAAATTTGTTAAGTTTGACTTTTGATTTTGATTATTATATTAATTATTGTATCGATTGGGGGTCAGTACAGACATCAGGGGGATAGGAATCAGGCATGCTGCTTAATCCGTGGTGGCTGAGGGAGAAATGTTGTTGGTATTTTTATTTACGGTATAATGTCGGGTTAATCGGTATAGATGGTAGGAGATGTAAAAGAGCGTGGCTGAGATGGCATGATTTAAGGGCGTCAAAGACATAACAACACAAAAAGAATCTGTGCGACCCTGCACAGAGGGTATTCATGGCGGCGAGACGCTCCGGCCTTGGTAACGGTCGGGCAGCGGCTAATGCGTTTCACGTCTAAACGACTGTCTGTCAATTGTACAAGCAAGTTTCTTTATAATCTCTGTCCTCCGTTGGTCTTGCCGGACATTTCATCCGTGACATTTCCGCGAGAGAACTAAGTGCAAAGAAAACATAAAAATTTTAAATACGGGTACTTTTTCCTCCGATAAATTCCCCAAAGCCTCAGAATTTAACATTTCGAGACTCTTCGCTAATATTTTTTAATATTTTTTAGGTTAAAGTTAAAAAACGCCGCTTCTGACGAAAAGGGTAACAGAAAGATGTGCTACTGTCCGAAATAATTGCCCGCAAGAATAAGGCGTGACACCTCCCATGCCTCGCGCTGACGCCGGAGTTCACCGGCCGACAGGTCCCCGGCATCCACACCGACACCCTCGAAGCCGCCGAGACGGTTGACTGCTCCACGCGGGGGATAGCGCAGCAGGCTAAGTCCGACGCCGCGCCAATGATAGTCCTTAAGGCCGCATATGTCGAGCAGCGTGGGATAGATGTCAATCTGTCCGGCAGTGCCGCGGCGGATTGCCGATTCAAGGGGCGCGTTCAGCACTAACAGGGGTATACGCTTTGGCCTTCCGGCCATGTCGGCGGGGCGGTGGCTGTCAAAAAGGCCCTGGGCCATGTGGTCGCCGGTGATGGCTACTATGGTGTTGTCGTAGATTCCGACAGAGCGGAGCGAATCAAGGACCGTGGCTATGCAGGTGTCGTCGAGGCGGCACATCTTCAGATAGTGGACCGACTGGGGATCAAGACCGTGGCCGTCGAGTTCGGGATAGGACTTCAGTTCCGAACGGTAGGGCGAATGCAGCGAGAGTGTCACCGCCATGCCGGCCCAGGGACGCTGCGCGGCAGCGACGTATTTTCCAACGTAATCAGCCCAGTAGGTGTCACGCTGTGACCACGATGACTCGCGTTTCGGGTCAACGTCCGTATCGTGCCTGTAGTCGGCAAATCCCCATACATGGCGTGTGTTGCCCTGATTCCACATGGCGGGGTCGTCGCAGGTTATCTCGAATGTGTGGTAGCCGAGGTCGCCGAAAGCGTGGAAGATCGACGGATAGGTGTCCCCGGCAAAATCCTGGGCAGCCGAGTAGTCGCGCAGTGGAAGTATGCCGGTGATGTCCATCATGTGGCCGTCCGAAGAGGTTCCGACCGAGATCTGCGAGGCGATGTCGGGCCAGTAAAGAGTCCCGGGAGCGTTGTTTATAAGCGAGTCGAGCACAGGCATCACGGGCTGACCGCCGACCTTGTAGGTCAGGGGCCATGACTCGAGTGACTCGACCATTATCAGCAGGAAGTTCGGACGGCGTTCCGAGGCCGAGGGAATATCCTCCGGAGCGGGAGATGAGGCGTTGAGGCGATTCTGAGTCTGAATGAAGCGGTCGATGCGGGCGCGGTCGGCCTTTGAGAGGTGTAAAGCGGGCGAGAAGTCGCGAAGGTTCCAGAATGCATAGACAAGCAGGCCGTTATACCCGAGATAGGTGGTGCGGTTCAGCCTCTCGCCATAGAACTTGTTACCGACAGCGTCGGACAAGGTGACATCCGCGGAATCGGCTGCAATATGGTCGACGTAGTATTTCCCGGTACTCAGGGCCTCCCCAGCAGCCCAGGCCACGAAAGCGCCGACCGTCAGCCAAAGCCTTGTCCGGCAACGGAAAGCCGCATAATCCACACGCTTGCGGAAATACAGAAGCCATGCAGTCAGTACAGCAAGCACAGGCCCCGCGAACCATAGGTCGCCAAGGGCAAGCGAATCGACCGAAGCATCGACAACCATTGAATCGATATTGCCCCACCAGAACATCGTGGTGTAAGGCATCAGGGCGCCGAAACGCCGCCAGTAGACCACATTGACGAGGTCGAAAAGCGACAGCACGACAAGCGCCATCCATAGGGTCCAGCGCCAGCGTCGCGGCAGCCACAGCAGCGGAAGCGTCAGCAACACCGCCTCGGCAAGCGTCATCAGGCCGAACCAGCCGAGTTCAGCCCCCACGGCCGCGCCACAACAATGCCGCAGCATCCACAGCAGGCTCAGAAAAGCCACAAAAACCATCCCCGCCCACAACCATGTATTTTTTACGCTTACTACCGATTTATATCGCGTCATAGAATTTATCACATTTTAAATTAACCCTATTATAATCAAAAATGGATATGCCAAACCAAAAACAATCAACATCACTTTCAAAATATTTTTCATATTACATGAAGCGCAATACTCAATCCCGCAGATACCAGCAGTCACAATCACAAATGCGCCAACAATAGTTTGAAGATTAATGCCATTATATCCACCCATAAAAATAATACCAAGTATAAGAACCAGCAGGAACAATACCATAATCAAGATGAATAGCAAATTCACATTCTTATGCAAAAAAGCATTAGAGACGGCATTAATAGCAAGAGCAAAAACAGGTAATGCAAGCAAAAATGACAAATAGGAACTAGCGAAATGATTAACAAATTCCCAACATACACTATAAAACTGATCTGAAAAATACTCAGATCCGAAGGAAAAATCGAAATATTTAATTCGAACAAATGTATATATACATATTAATAACATGGAAATACTCATTGACAACGATGACCGGCTGTAATATCGTGTAATAGCAGCAGAAGCAATCGTCAAAATTGCCATATCAATGAAGAAAGGCATGGGACTGAAGAAATAGTGATATTCGCTATAGCAATACCAACTCTGAAACAAGGCCACAAGACCAACAACTATCCATGCTATAAGCCATCCGCGGGACAGCGGGCATTTAGCCGTAGAATCCACTGTTACCGTTGGTTTTGATTTTGATGATGCCGAAGGCTTTCCTTTTGAAATCGGGGAGGTGTTACCTGTCGTATTATTAAAGGCTCCATAATTACTGACTGTGTCATCCATTGAGACTGTACTTTCAGAGTACTGTGCACCAAGTTCGGACGCAAATGACTCGGCTGAGGCAGTGCGTTCATTACGCGCGTAGCGCATGGCATGCTGCACGGCGGCTATTGTTCTCCCCGAAGCAAGACCACGGAGCGAATTTGCAATATCTTCCGGGGTTATCACATCGGCAGCCGGCGGCGTCTTACCGGTAATCAAATACATAAAAGTAGCCGCCAAAGCGTATATGTCGCTCTGTGGCGAGAATTTCCTCAATCCGCTGTATTGTTCGATAGGCGCATATCCGGGTGTACATCCCACCGTATTGAGAGTGGATGTAGCGTTGCCCTCTACATCGTAATGCTTCGACAGACCGAAGTCAATGAGCACGGGGCGCATAGAGCCGTCATCTGCGGTCGTCAGGATGATGTTAGCCGGTTTGATGTCCAGATGGGTCAGACGGTTTGCGTGAAGGGTCGATACCGTATCTATGACTTTACTTATAATGTCAAGTGCCTGTGATTCCGAAAGTGTACCATGTTCCCTCAAATACTGGGCGAGGGTTGGCCCTTCAAGATACTCCATGACATAATACGCTGTGCCGTTTGCCTCGAAAACCTCTCGGACACGCACTACATTTGCATCACCGGCCATAGAGGCAACTTGCTGAAGTCGTCTGGCCTCACTGACAAAATCCTTGCGGGAATTAGTGATTCGCTCCCGGTTAGAGGCCATACATGAAAGCGAGCCGTCCTGAGTGCGTTCGCAGAACTCTTTCGGGAAATATTCCTTCAGCGCAAAATGCGCCTTCACGCTCATGCCGTCCAGAAGCATTTTCGACGACACAAGATAGGTGATGCCGAAACCGCCCGAACCAAGTACGCGCTCGACGGTATAGATGCCGTTGGCACCTTTCAGCCTTGTACCGGCGGGAAGAGCGTCTTTAGTTATATCCTGGGACATATAAACAGCAGTTAAAAGTCAGTTCCATCTGTTTTTTTTGAGATTCAGGCACAAAATTAAGCAAATTACATGGATTTTGTTTAATTTTGCACTCAAAGAAATGGGGTGCTTCCCCGATTCTATCACAAGGAACTTTGGATTATGACCGAAAACGATAAGAAACATCTTGAGGCCGATAACGAGGGCCTCGCGAATTACGAATATCTCGCCAACCACACGGCAGACATCGGTGACGACATAAACCTGATAATATCCAATCTGCAGCGGGTGGACCTCGGCGGCCAGTATCTGGCAAGCGCCGCGCGATACCTCAACGCTATCGACGCCAAGGGTTTCGCCGAGCCCGTGCGCCGCATGGTGGCACTCGCCATCGACCGCGACCGTGAGCACCGCTATATACCCGACCTGATTCAGAGCCTTTACGGCGAGGACTACCGCGACCGTGCCGAACAACTCTCCGCCGAGGACAACAACTTCCGGCGCATGTACAAGAGGCTTTATCCCGAATCCGTAATCTGAAAATCATGCGCAATGTCTCCCGCCGCCTAAACAATGGCCGCATTGCGCGCGTTCTATTACTTAAAAAACTTCTGACATAAAACAAAACGATGAAAATGACTTACTTCAAGAAGATAATGACAATTCTGGTCATGGCCACGACCCTGACCGCATGCGCCGGCACGTCGGAATCCGACAAATCGGGCAAAGACAGCGCAACTAACAATAAAACAGAAAACAAAGAAAAAACCATGGCAGCAACAACCGACAAATACGTAGAGATAAAGACCTCGCTGGGCGACATCACCGTAAGACTCTTCGGCGACACTCCGGGCCACCAGGCCAACTTCCTGAAACTCGTCAAGAACGGCGACTACAACAACACCCTGTTCCACCGCGTAATCAGCGAATTCATGGTACAGGCCGGCGACCCTGACAGCAAGACCGCCAAGAAGGGCCAGCAGTTAGGCGCAGGCGACTCGAACTATACACTTCCCGCCGAGATTGTATATCCCAAGCACTACCATAAGCGCGGCGCGCTGGCCGCAGCACGCCAGGGCGACCAGGTCAATCCCGAGCGCCGCTCGTCGGGCATGCAGTTCTACATCGTCACCGGCAAAAAATACTCTGAGAAAGAGATAAAGGAAATGCTCTCGCAGCCAGACATGGCCGCCATGCAGGCCGAGTTCCAGCGCCTCGCCGCCCCCCACATGGAGGAGGTTAAACGCATGCAGGCAGCAAACGACTACGCCGGCCTTCAGAAACTGCAGGACGAACTCGTAGCCCAGGTCGAGGCCAAGTTCGCCAACCAGTCCAATGAGGTAGACCCCAAGATTCTCGAGGACTACATCAACCTTGGGGGCGCTCCCTTCCTCGACAAGCAGTACACCGTCTTCGGCGAGGTCGTCAAGGGCATGGATGTGGTGGACAAGATCGAGAAAGCCCAGACCGACGCCAACGACCGTCCCCTCGAGGACATAAGAATCCTCTCGGCCAAAGAGGTAAAGGCTCCCAAGAACTGACAACGGGCCCTCTCACCCCGTATTGAGCATACTTCCGCTTGAATTCATTTGTTCTTGACAACGGACTGCGCGTGGTTCACCACATGATGCCTGACACGGCAATGGTGGCCCTCAACGTGCTGTACTCCACCGGAGCGCGCGACGAGAACCCGGACGCCACAGGCATCGCTCACCTGCTCGAGCACATGATGTTCGGAGGCTCGGAGTCCGCACCCGACTTCGACACGATGCTGACTGCCGCCGGAGGGCAGAACAACGCCTGGACCTCGAACGACTTCACCTCATTCTGGGACATAGTCCCGGCACACAATGCCGAGACGCTCTTCTTCCTTGAGAGCGACCGCATGCGTGCGCCGCTTTTCGACCCCGAAATCACCGAGATTCAGAAATCCGTAGTCACCGAGGAGTTCAAGCAGCAGTGTCTGAACCGTCCCTATGGCCGCGTGGCGCATCATCTGCGCCGGCTGCTTTATCCCGCCGCGCACCCCTACTCATGGCCCGTGATCGGCAAAGAGCCGGCACACATTGCCGCAGCCACCTCCGAAAGCCTGCGCGGACTATTCGACCGCAACTACTCGCCCGCCAACGCCGTCGTGGCCGTCTGCGGAAACATCACTCTCGAACAGACACGCCGCTGGGTCGAAAAATGGTTCGGCGACATAAAGACGCGCCATCTTCCACGCCGCGACTTCCCCGAGATACAGGAACTGCCCGAGGGACTGCGGACCGAGACCACTGACCGAGTTCCCGCGACAGTAATCACCCTCGCGTGGCTGATGGACGGATACGGCAGCGAGGCCTATACAGCGGCCGACGCGATAACCGATATCCTCGCCGCCGGAAAGGCTTCGCGATTCTACCGCCGTCTCGTAGTCGACGGTCCGGGATGGTTCACCGAGGCCGATGCCTCGATAGCAGGTTCGGAACACAAGGGCTTCCTGATGCTGACCGCACGTCTTGCCTCGGAAGATGTCGACCTGCGTGCCGCCGAGGAACTGATGGTTAGCGAGGCACGCAGGCTCTGCGATGCCGAGCCCCCTACCCCGCGCGAGGTGCGCCGCCTCATCAACCGGCAGAACTCCATGTTCACCTTAGGCAATCTCGACTGCCTGTCGATGGCTCAGACAATGGCTATGGCCGCCGCCCACAACGAGGAGCCTGACGCCCAACTCAGGCGCTACCGCGCACTGACGCCCGAAACCATAAGCCGTCACGCACGTGAAATTCTCTCCCGAAACTATGCCGCGGTCATTACGCGACCCGAGACGGCAAAGCAAACAAGCACATCAACGAAAACACAATGAAAGACCTCGTCATAAGCAAAGAGACCAGCGAGCGCGCCGTGCTCGTGGCTCTCGTCACCAAGGACCAGCCCGAGACCAAGGCAATGGAATATCTGGCCGAACTCGCTTTCCTCGCCGACACCGCCGGCGCCGAAACCGTCAGGACATTCTTACAGAAACTCGACTATCCCAATCCGCGCACCTTCGTCGGAAAGGGCAAACTCGACGAAATCAAGGCATATGTCGAGGAAAACGAGATAGGCATGGTGATATTCGATGACGACCTGACCTCAAAGCAGGTTGCCAACATCGAGCGCGAACTCCAGGTGAAGATTCTAGACCGCACATCGCTGATTCTCGACATATTCGCGTCGCGCGCACAGACGGCCAACGCCAAGACCCAGGTGGAACTCGCCCAGTACCAGTACCTTCTGCCACGCCTGACACGAATGTGGACCCACCTCGAGCGCCAGCGCGGCGGCATCGGCATGCGCGGTCCCGGCGAGACACAGATCGAGACCGACCGCCGAATAATACTCGACAAGATAGCCCGCCTCAAGCAGGAACTCATCGCAATCGACAAACAGAAGGCCGTCCAGCGCAAGAACCGCGGAAAACTGACCCGCGTGGCACTCGTCGGATACACCAACGTCGGCAAGTCAACAATAATGAACCTTCTTGCCAAAAGTTCGGTGTTCGCCGAGAACAAACTTTTCGCCACACTCGACACGACAGTACGCAAGATTGCAATCGACAATCTGCCCATACTTCTTACCGACACAGTTGGTTTCATCCGCAAACTTCCCACCCATCTCGTAGACTCGTTCAAGTCCACCCTCGACGAGGTCCGCGAGGCCGACGTGCTTGTGCATGTCGTAGACATATCCCACCCCAACTTCGAGGAACAGATAGAGGTCGTCGACAAGACACTGAAAGACGTCCTCGGCGGTGCCAACGACAAGCCCACCATCCTGGTTTTCAACAAAATCGACGCATACACATACACTCCGAAGGACGCCGACGACCTCACGCCGTCTACACGCGAGAACATTCCGCTCGAGGAACTAGAGAAATCATGGATGGCACGGCTGAACGACAACTGTGTCTTCATTTCCGCCCGCAAAGGCACAAACATCGACGGCCTGAAGGCTAAAATCTACGAAAAGGCTAAAATCGTGCACCAGCAGCGTTTCCCCTACAACGATTTCCTTTACCAGAAATACGATGACCTCGAGGAAGAGCAGCAGGATAAACCTTCCGACGACTGAACCGCTTGTCAAGAAAAAAGGGGTTTTCGTCAATTATATCAACATTTTGGACTAACATAGTCCAAAAAATAACTATCTTTGCACCAGACAAAACCTCAACAAACAAATCAAAAACCTTATGAAACTAAAACAATTCTTCTCGCCTCTGATGATTGCCGCAGTAGCCATGTGCGGCATCTTCGCCTCGTGCTCGGACAAAGCCGAGACCATAGAGGACAAACTCAAGACCTATGTCTCCGATGACACGAACCTGATTGTCACCCTTGACCTCAAACGCGCCCTCGACGCTGTTGAAATCGAGGCCAACGAAAAGGAAGGTACACTCGAACTCCCCGGATATCTCAATGATTTCATCAAAGACGCTTTCTCGAAAGACGACAAGAAAGCCCTCGACGACATGCTCGAGTTCAAGGGTTTCGACTGGACAAATACCGTTTTCGGCATAAAGTTCGACACCAAGGATGGTATCGAGCCCAAAAGCGCCCTGATCATCTTCTCGGTAAAGGATGACGACGAATTCGCCGAGGCCCTCGAGGACATCGACGGCGCCAAACTGTCCAAGGACGAGGACAAGACCGAAGGCTTCACCGTTGTATCGAACAAGCACTTTGCTGTGATGATCGACGGACACCTCGGCTTCATCGCCATCGACAAGAAAGGTCCCTGCAAGGCAACCAAGGCCGCTACCGTCATCAACGAATGGAAAGACGCCGCCGACGAGAAGGCACTCGCCGACTGGAAAGTCGAGAAACTCAAAACCGAAAAGATCGCAAACGTCTTCCTCAGCCTCGACATCTATAAGACACTTTTCGAGCAGATGGGCAACCAGGAGAAACAGGCAATGAAAGCCTTCGGTGTCGAATCACTCTATGACGCATATGCAATGTTCTCGTTCGACCTCAACGCCGAGACCGTATCGTTTGACTGCCAGTTGTTCGGCAAGGACGGCAAGGATTTCGAGAACAAGAATTTCGCCGGTTCCAAAATCGACACCTCGCTTCTGGCCTACGCAAACTCGCAGGACCTCATCGCAGGCGCCATGGGTATCGGTGACGTATCCAAGGTTGTCAAGGGCCTGACCGAAGCCGGCGCCATCAACAAATCCGAAGCCGACCAGGCCTCTGCCGTACTCAAACTTCTCAACAACTCGACTCTCTTCGTTGCCGCCGGTCCTGTCGAAGGCATCAACTCGTTCACACGTCCCTCGCTCGGCAACTGGCACTTCGTGGCCGCACTCAAGACACAGAGCGCTGCAAACTCGCAGGAACTCGTCAACATGGCCGCAAGCCTCCTCGGCGGTGAACTCAACAAGGACGAGAGCGGCAACATGAGCATCTCCGTTCCCACCGACTACACCTACGACTACGACCCCTACACCTACGACTACGTGCGCAAGCCCATCGCCTTCAAGACCCTCTTCATCAAGCAGGACGGGAACACAATCGTCGTATCGAACTCAGCAATCTCCAAGAAAGGCGGCTGCCCCGTCAGCGAGAAGATCTTCGACGGAAAATACATGGCCTTTGGCCTCGTCGCCCCCAAGACCAATCCCCTGCTCTCGAGCATCAACATGCCCTTCGGCTTCAACGCACAGTTGAGCGGAACAACATCGGCCGCTTCGTTCAGCGCCTCGCTCACCGGCGTATCCGGCAAATTCATTCCCACCCTCTTCAAGTTCTTCTACGAGAACATGGGCAACATCTCATCGATGGGTTCAACAAGCGCTTACGATAACGACTATGCTTACGCAGACTCCGTCGCTGTCGAGGAAGTTGCCGCAGTTGAAGAATATGATTATTAATATGTAATACAAATCACCGAAGCCACTGCCGGCTTACGGTCAGATAAATCAGTAACGATGCGCCGCGTGTCGGCGCATCGTTTTTCAATGAAAACTCTCCCCTCAAACAAATACCTCTTTTCCCACCTTATATATTATAGCATTATCTCTCTTCTAAACCATAAGGGTATGTCTCTAAGAAAAACGCGAATACTTCTGGCCGCCACCATCGCCATCTTACTCGCCTCCTGCTCGGATTCACCCCATGACCCCTGGGAGTATGCGGCCTCAAACATTCCCGCCGACGCCGACCTTGTCGCCGCCATCAACACCTCGCGGCTTAAGGAACTGTGCAGGGCCGACTCACCGCTGTCCGCAGCCATGGACCTCGGTCCGGCCGAGGCTCTCCTCGACGCCGGATGTGACCGCGTACTGTTCGTCCTTGCTGACGGAATTTCTTTTCTGACATGGCCTCTGTCCGACAATCCCTCGGCCGATGAGGCCATATCGCAATGGGAGGAGATCAGCATTGGCAAGGAAGGCCCTAACGCCCGCGCCCTGGCATCCTCAAATTCCGTGATCATAGCCTCCGGGAAGCAGGCATGGCTGTTCCCCTCGACGACTGACGTAAATATTGCACGCACGCGCCTTTCAAACATGTACGATGACATTCATCACGGCAAGTCTGATGACAGACCTCACGGCCTCGCCGCCGACCCTGTGGCAATGTCGGTCATAAACAGCAAGCATGAATACGCCGCCGCATATCTCCGGCTCGACGGCCATCCATGTACCGCCGAGTTGAGCCGCGACGCCAAGGCCGGAGATGTAAGCATCACCCTGCAACGTCATGACGAAAGCGGCGCGATCGTACCGCTTTCGGACAACATCATCCCCGGCTTTCAGATTGCAAGTAACGCCGGGACAGGCGAGCCGAGAATCTTTGTAGGGACAGCGCTCAAACGCGGCACACTCGCCAACGAGGTACCCGACATCATTGCCCCATATCTGTCGATCACCGGCCGCGTCGCACTGCGCTCAATCGCCTCCCTTCTTAAAAACGCCGAAGGCCAGGTTTACGCCGAATACATCACAAGGCCGGATGACACGGGTACGGTCGGCGCATCCATAAACTTTGCAAGTGTCGCCGATGCTGAAACAGCCGGAAAAAAGATTTTGAGCCTCGCCAAAGACCGCGTTGACCTCTCCGTAGCGATAGACGGCGCCTCACTGTATATTTCCGCCAAGGCTCCGTTCTCCATCCCGGAACAACTGGATTCCGTGACCGGATTAAGCGCAATCATCGAAAGCGACAAGGCCACATTAAGGATACGCACCAAACTCAGTCCTGCAGAACTGCTCGGAACCTTTCTCTCAATACTCTAACCAAAACCGGACCGCAAGGTCCCGCGAATTGCAAAACGTAAGCAATGAAAATCGAAAAAATCACTCTTGACAAAGCCCTGCCCCGCGTCTTCATCGGCGCCGAGAAGGACTCGCCCGTCAAAGACTCAGCCGTCTGGCTCCGCCACCTAGAGTTCAAACGTCCGGGGGCCTATCTGGTGGAGGCCGAATCGGGCACAGGCAAGTCTTCGCTATGCTCGTTCATCTACGGCAACCGCCGTGACTACATTGGCTCAATCTACTTCAACGACACTGACATACGATCGTTCACGGTCAGGCAGTGGTGCGAGATACGCCGCACATCTCTGGCACTCCTCCCTCAGGAGATGCGCCTGTTCCCCGAACTGACCGCACTTGAGAATATCCAGATCAAAAACCGTCTGACCGACCGGTACAGCGAAAAGGATATCATAGGCATGCTCGACCAACTCGAAATCGGCCACAAGGCCCAGCAACGGGCCGGCCTGCTGTCCATAGGCCAGCAACAGCGTGTGGCCATCGTGCGTACGCTATGCCAGCCCTTCGACTTCATAATCCTTGACGAGCCTGTCAGCCACCTCGACTCGCGTAACAATACCATCGCGGCACACCTCATAGCCGAACACGCCCGCGCGAACAACGCCGCCATAATAACGACTTCGGTCGGCAATCCGCTTCTGCTGGACACTGTAATCGACGCCGAAGCCATATTGTCCGTAAAACTCTGAGCCATAAACCATCCCCACAAAATTCCAAATTATGGTCTGGAAACTTCTCAAAAAAAATATCTCGGCCGGACAGATTGCCGGCTACGCAATAGCCAACCTTATCGGTCTAGCCATCGTGATCGGCGCCGTAAAATTTTACAGCGACATCTCCTCGACATGGAATGATGACGATTCCTTCATAAAAAAAGACTTCCTCATCATCTCCAAAAAAGTCTCCACACTCAACACGGTAGGCATATCGAAGAACTCCACGGACTTCTCGCCCGAAGACATAAAGGAACTCGAGGCACAGCCCTGGGTCCGTAAGGTAGGCCAGTTCTCATCGGCCAACTTCAACATCATGGCCGCGCTCGACATCGAGGGCAGGAGCATGTCAACCTATATTTTCTTCGAGGCCATTCCTGACGAATTTCTGGACATCGCACCAGGCGAATGGCGCTTCAATCCCTCGTCAGGTGTCGTTCCCATCATCATGTCCAAAGATTATCTGACGCTCTACAACTTCGGCTTCGCCGCCACAAGAAACATGCCGCAACTCAGCGAGACGCTGATGTCACGCGTGCCGATGACCGTCACCCTCTCGGGCAACGGACGTCACGAAACTTTCCGCGCCCACATCGTCGGCTTCTCGTCGCGACTCAACACCATTGCCGTTCCCGAAGACTTCCTGAACTGGGCAAACGAACGTTTCTCCGACATGCCGGCCCCGAATCCATCACGCCTAGTCATCGAGGTAAACACTCCCGGTGACCCTGCCATACAGAAATATTTCGACAAAAACGGCTATGAGGTCGCAGGCGACAAGACCGACAATTCCAAGGCAGCCTACTTCCTGACCGTAGTCACCACCATAGTGCTCAGCATCGGCGTCATTATTTCACTTCTGGCATTCTTCATCCTCACGCTGTCGATATTCCTGCTGCTGCAGAAGAACAAACAGAAACTGCACGACCTCATGCTGCTTGGCTATTCGCCGGCACAGGTCGCCAAATCCTACTATATCCTTATCGGACTGGTAAACCTTGGCGTTCTGATTCTCGCCTCCGCTACCGCACTTCTGGCTTCAACCTACTGGATGCCACGCCTTGCGGAAATGGGTATAGTCGGATCCTCGCCATGGCTTGCCTTAGGCATCGGCACACTGCTGATACTCGTTGTAACGGCCCTCAATTTCCTCTCCATACGCCGTATCGTCGGACGCAACTTCTACAATGCCTGAAAATTGAACTTTAACACGCCTGCCATTGTTATTGGCACGAATAACTGAAAAAGAAAACAAACATAACAACATTACATTAAAAAAATTATGAGCAACAAAATTGAACCCGGAAAATACATAGAACTGGTCTACGACCTTTACACCAATGACAAGACCGACGGCGAGAAACTCGTTCACCAGACAGATCCCGAAGATCCCGAAAAGATCATTTTCGGAGTTACCCAGGGTGTAGTCGAGCCCCTGGAAAAGGCTCTTGAAGGAATGAGCGAAGGCGAGACTTTTGAGGTCGCCGCAACATCCGAACAGGCATTCGGTCCATATGACCCGGAACATGTCGTAACCCTCGATCGCGAAATCTTCAACGTCGACGGCAAGTTTGACGACGAGATTGTCAAGGTCGGCAACGCCGTACCCATGATGACTGCCGACGGATTCCGCATGATGGGACTCGTCAAGGAAGTCAATGACAAGAATGTCATCATGGACTTCAACCATCCCCTCGCCGGAAAGGATGTCATCTTCAAGGGCAAGGTAAAGCTTGTCCGCGACGCCACAGAGGAAGAACTTCATCCCCAGGGCGGCTGCGGCTGCCATGGCGGCAACTGCGGCTCAGGCTCATGCGGTGATTCGTGCGACTGCCAAGGCTCGTGCGGAGATTCCTGCGGGTGCAACTAAAATTTATCTTTCCGATAATTCCCGGCGATGTGCCACAACAGGCGCATCGCCTTTCTTATATCGCTGCCTACCACAAACATATCCCTCCATCACATATACTCTTTCAGTACTGATTTTCTGATCAGAATCTGTTTTTTTAGAAAAAAATTATTCTGTGCTGAACTTTTTCGAGAAGAAAACGTTCTAACTATCGAGCACTAACATAAAACAAAACTTATATTTTTACAAACCACAATGAAAAAGATTTTTCTTGCCATCGCAGTTCTTGGCCTTCTGAGCGCTACAGCATGCTCGGGTAATTCTGAAAAGAAAGAAAACACAGACACTACAGCCAATGCTGATAATGGCAATGTTCCCGCCGTCGCAATTGACGAAGTAGAAGAAACCGAAACCGACACCATCCCCACCGCTCAGGGCAACGAGGTTGTCACCACCACTACGGACGTTGCAGAGGCTACAGACCTCCAGTAATCCTGACATCTCAATCCAGACTGACAATTTACTCTCATCAGGAGCCGGAATATCCGGCTCCTTTTCTGTATTTCGGCCATTTTATATAACACGCTGTATTTCAGGGTTTAATCCACCAAAATACACAAAGGTCAAGCCTCGTTAACATTAATTAATATTTATTTATGTATTTTCGAGGATAATTCCGCGGTTTTATGCTTATCTTTGCATCAGAAATATGACTTGCCAATCAATCAGCCAGCATATTTCTATTCTCTCGAAAATCTTTTGATAACGTTTTGTTAGACATATATACTTGAATTTTGGTTATGAGGGAGGTGCGTTACTGTGAAGTAGCGCACTTTCATTTTGTCAATTAAAAAGCCGCTTATGCTTAAAAATTAAAATTCATTCCTGCGCAGGCAATACATTGGCAAGTGTTAAAATTAGTTCAAATACCCCGCTGTCAGGAGCACATTCGCATGCCCCATGTCTGCTTACGCCAAACACATTGATTCTATCGCCGAGAAAAAAATAAATTTGTATCTTTGCGCCATGTCAAGACTAGTATATATTTCCCGAAACTACAAGACAATCGGCAACGGTGCGGGCAAAGCACGTGTCGATGTCGAGGACATACTGAGTTCACACGGCGCGGTCAACCTTGGGCGACCCCGCTCGCTCCACCACAATATGGCCATCGACTATATGCTCAACCTCAGCGGTATAATATCGTTTATGTCGAGGGTAATGCCGGGCGATGTGGTGTTCGTGCAATATCCCGTAAAGAAATACTTCAGGCTGATATGCCGCTGGGCGCATCTCCGCAATGCCAGGGTTGTATCACTGGTACACGATCTGGGGTCTTTCAGGCGCAAGAGGATAAGTGTTCCGGACGAGATAAGGAAACTGTCTCTGTCCGATGTCGTCATAGCCGCCAACGAGAATACGGTGAGATGGTTGCGTGAGAATGGGTTCAGGAAGCCGCTCACGACTCAGGTGGCTTGGGATTTCCTTTCCGGCATCCGGCATGGCGACCCGGACCCGGACAGGCTCTCCGTGGCGTTCATCGGAGCGCTGTCCCCGTCACGCAACGCTTTCCTCTACAAATTGCCACGCCGAATCAAACTTCACCTGTACGGCGGAGGCGCCGACAGCACGGCAAAGTTGCCCGATGGAATCACACTGCATGGTTTCGGCGAGCCGGATGCACTAATAGAGAACGCGCAGGGACGTTACGGTCTCATATGGTACGGACCTTCGACCTCCGAACACTTAGGATACATAGGTGAATACATAAAATATTGCAATCCGCACAAACTTGCCCTGTATATGCGCGCCGGGAAACCTGTGATAATATGGAAAGGAAGCGGAGCCGCATCATTTGTGGAAAAAGAAGGCATCGGCCTGACCGTCGACTCGCTGGACAATCTTGACCGTATTCTGGACAATGTTTCGGAAGAACAATACAGGATTATGTGTGCGAATGTGGAGCGTGTGGCCTCGAGAATGGCTGACGGCGACTTCCTGCTGGACGCGATAAGCCGGGCACACCTCCAACTCGAAAAATAGCCCAGGACTCATCGCGCCGTACGAATTATCAGCTTCCGGGCGAACCGCATGGCTTCCAGGGGTGTTTGAATGATACGACATCATCATACACCCTCTGCCTTATAGATTTATCACCATGCTGCCGGTCTCAATAATTCCAACGCACAAAATCGCGTCATGGCTCATCACTCACATTGACAGCCTCCTCAATCATCTTGGCATGAGCCAGGACAAGAACCTCGAGGAACTTGTCTACTTCATTATCATACTGGCTTTTTCCATTCTCCTAGCATGGGGAATCAAGAGAATTGTACTTGTACTTCTGCGCAAGGCCATAGCGATCCGCAAAACCGAATTCGCCACGGAAATCCTGCGCGAGCACACCATCGCGAAATGCTCGCATATTCTCCCGCCACTGATTTTCATCGGTCTGATACCCTTCGCATTCAACTATGACACTCCGACACTAACATTGCTTATGCGCTGCATGGGTGTGTATGCGCTTATAGCCCTCGCCATAGGAATCAATGCAGTACTGACACTGATTTTCAACCGCTACAACAAGCACGAGAACACGCGCAACCTCCCCATCAAGGGTATTCTGAACATCGGCATAGGCATAGTGTGGATAATCATCACCATCCTGTGTTTCTCGGTACTGCTGGGCAAATCGCCGACAGCGCTCCTCGCGGGCCTTACGGCGTTCGCGGCCGCCCTGATGCTGATCTTCAAGGATTCGATTCTCGGTTTTGTCGCAGGCATACAGATGTCGCAGAACGACATGCTGCGCGTGGGCGACTGGATTGTCGTACCCTCGACAATAGCGAACGGCATTGTGCTCGACGTATCGCTGTCGGTTGTGAAAATCCAGAACTGGGACAATACAATCGTAATGGTGCCACCATACACTCTTGTATCCACCTCGTTCCAGAACTATCGCGGAATGCAGGATTCAGGCATGAGGCGCATATGCCGCTCATATCTCATAGACATCACGACGGTCATTCCTGCCGACGAGACCTTTGTAAACAATCTGGTCGAGAAGGTCCCAGATATCAAGGATTTTGTAGACAAGTTGCGGACAAGCGGCCAAACCCTGAGTGCCGACCCCGGGCTACGGCCGCTGAACGGCTCTCTGGAGACCAACCTCGGCCTGTTCCGGGCATATATCACGAAATACCTGTCGGACAGCCCGGAGATAAACTCGACGGGGCGTATTCTTGTCCGCACTATGGATCCGGAGGAAGCCGGGATTCCCCTCCAGATATGGTGCTTCACATCGACCACAAACTTCAACGCATATGAGGCCATCCAGTCGGCGCTCTTCGAGCATCTGGCCGCAATGGCTCCGGTATTCTCGCTTGCAATCTACGCAGCAGGGACCGAGACCATCGACGGCACACTCTCGACCACCAGCGGGACTATGCCAGCACAGACCTCAGCGTCAAAGCCTGCCTAAGGCAAGTTCTCTCTGATTCAGCGCGGATCGGCGGTAAGGACGACGGTCTGAGTCGGTTTGACCGGATCATTTGTAATCACTACTATACGGGCGGCAACGGGAGCCTGCGACGTTGGGATAAGCGTCACCGGAATACGCGCCGTCTTGCCGTGCTTGATTTTACCCGGACACTTGCCGATTCGCACAGCATGGTCGGCTGTATAAATGCGACGTATCAGCAAAGGGGACTTTCCGTCGTTCGTAAGTTCGATTGCTGTTTCGTATGGCTGCCCTGCCTGAACCTCACCAATTTCCAGACGGTTTCCTGCCAGTTTGGCCACCGGAGCCTTTGCGAAATCCCCGGCGGTAAGTCTGGCGAAATCTTCCTCCAAAGTCACAACAACAGGCATGGCGTATGTCTCGTCAGGCTTGCGCGAATCGGGGACAAAAGTGACAGTGTCATTCACTAGACCATATAGCGGAGTGTTGTCGGCACGGACGAGGAAGTTGAACGCCACACGCTCTCCGGGCGCCACGAGACGCGGACCGGAAGTGACATCGAGCCATTCGGGGAGATTCCTTACAATCGGCGCGATGGTGTCCGACGAACGGTTATAGCCATCGATGAAGACAGTACGGGCATGCATTTTCTTGGCCGTGCCGAGAAGGGCGGCGTTCCTTGACATCTTCAGAGGACCGAAGTCGACCGGATAGCGCATTGCGACCGTGGAGGCCGAGCCAATGACGACGCCCGAGATTGTAAGTGACGAACGCTGAGGCTCGGTATTAGAGTCTATTGTAATCTTTTTGCTGAAACGCCCCGGCCGGCCGGCCGGGTCATAGGTAACAATGACGGATGATGTATCGCCGGGAGCGAGGGCAGTCTTTTCGAAACGCGGAGATGTACAGCCACAAGAAGCGCGTGCAGCGATAATCACAAGAGGTTCGTCGCCCGTATTGACATATTTCATCTGACAGGTGACGGGCCCCTGGTCTTCGTCGAATGCTCCGAAGTTGTGGCTCGTCTCGAGCCAATGTATACGTGCCTGGGCCGGCGCGCATAGTGCCGCGAACAGCGAGGCGCCCAGTAAAAGATATCTAAACATTTTTTCAAATACGTACTTTTGCACAGAGAGTACGGCCTCCGAATCGTGCGGTCAGAATATAGAATCCGGAATTGAGACGCAGGGCCGATGTGTTGCTTGCAGAGGAAACAAGACGGCCTGTCAGGTCATGTGCCTCGAGCGTTTCGGCCACGAAAGGCAGCGTGACGGTTCCGTCAGCGAGTGTAAAGGGAAGATAATCGGATGAGGTATCGGCAGAGATATTGCCGACACCGGATTCAAACTTATCGTAGACGGCACGCAGGGACTTGACCTCTATATGGTATGTTCCCTTCTCCTTTAGGGAGAAACGCAGCGAGTTGAAGTTAAAGGGATATGACGAGGCTGAATTGACGTCGCAGATTTCGCCGAGCGGAACGTTGACAACATTATCCTTTCCGGTCTCGAGAGCGGGAAGCGTGGTCTTTTCGTTGTATGCGCGTCCGGGAAGTCTGGTCGACAGGGTTACTTCGCCGAGGGCAACCTCTCCGGGATTGATTACGAACTCAAGTGCATCGGGCAGACCCCAGACCTGAATCAGGCGTGATGCGGTAATCTGCGGAGCGCGTGTCGAGGTGACCTTGAAATCGAGAGAGAATCCGCCGTTCTCGCCCAGAGCGGTGAATTTCTGCCCGCTGACCGAAGCCTTACCTATGGTCCAGAGCGAGGCGTCAGCTACGCCGGGAACGATGTCGGCCTTCGACGATGGAGGACACTGTGCTATGACCTTGACCGACACGCTGCCGGCATTAGCCGTACCCGTAACAGTAGCCTCACCGTTTGCAACTCCAGTCACACGACCTTCGGAATCGACTGTGACAGCCGCGGGGTTGTCGCTGGTCCACGAATATGCACGGGCGGCAACGGGCATGCGTTTGTCACCTACCTGCGCCTCGAGTTCTATCGGCCATGAATGATACTGGTCGGTGACTATCTCGCTGACGACAGCCTCGGCGACAGATGAATTGTCGACAGTGACCGCTATTGTCGCGTTCATGTCGCCGAGAGTAGCCGTAAGTGCGTGGCAACCTTCGCCGCTTACGAGCAGAGTCTCGCCCTCGGTGGTGCCAAGAGCGGCATCAGTGCTGAGCGCAAAACCACGTACATTGGTGTCTACAAGTTGTCCGTAACGGTTGTAACCGTAAATCACAGGGGTGTAACTTGCATAGAGGGGAAGTCTTGCGACAGGGTCGGCAAAACGTATCGAGACGACCTCAGCATCGGCCGGAGCCTTGAGCGTGAGGAACAGAGCATTGCCTACGGCTCGTTCGGCACCGTCGCGCAGAGTGTTGACAACTCCGTGCGCGGCAGACCACATCTCGGTCGAGCCGCCTCCATCCAGATCCAGGGCATCCCAGCATCCCAGAAAACGCATGACGTCGGCGCCTTCAAAATATGTGACACCACTTGTGCCTGGGGAGCCCGCATCGACACTGCACATCACCATATGACGGCGCTCGCGGTCATAGCCTACCATCGAGCGCGAGTAACGTGCTGTCGGAGTGTTGATCCAGCGGATAGCCTCGGTTGTTGTAACGTTCTCCTTGAGGATGCGCACATCGCCGCCGACAACGTCAGTTATGGCCGGCTTGACATTGAAGGCGGGAAGCTGGCATACAATCTTCATCTTCACTATGTCGCCCTTGCGTATGCCGTCAATAAATTCATTGGCGTAGTTAGGCCCGCATGAGATTACGATGCCATCCTCTGGAATTGCCGAGCATCCTCCCTGGCGCCAGTCGGTCTCGGCCACGAACTTCACAGACTTGTTGATGGCCCATTCCGCTCCGGGAGCGAGACGCAGGGTTATTTCCCTTCCGTCCTGACCGGTCGAGGTATATTTGCCGGCATAATGGTTATAGATTACCATCTCCTCGCCACGGCGGGGATAGTTTACGGCTGCGGCATCGACCACCGTCGATCCGTCATTGTTAAGCAGACGGTACTTCAGGTCGGTGCAGTCTATGTACCAGTTGTCGTCGGCGATTACAAGACAGTTCTCACGCGAGCCCTTGTCGATGATGTCGGGAGCGGCGAGTTTGCGGTCAATCATGCAGGTCACGTTAGGGTAACCGAGTATGGCGTTGCCGAACTCATGTCCTCCGGCGAATGACGAGGTTATGAAGAAGTCTCCGTTGATGCCCGCTATCACCTGTCTGTCGGCAGTGGTGTGACGTGCGGCCATCGACGACACGGTCTCGGCTGTATTGCACGAGTCGCGGCCGATGATCACCTGAGGGACGACATCGGTCGCTGTCTGACGGTCGTATGTAGTTACCGCGGCATTGAAGGCGCGGTCTGCGGCTGTAAAACGCAGCACCGACTGGGTTACACCCGGTGCAATATAGTAGTGACGTATTGTGTCGACGTTAAACACAGTACCCTGTAGGTCGACCGTTGTGCGTGCCGTCGAAGTCATGGCGGCTCCGAAAGCAATTGCTGCGAATAAAAGTTTTTTCATGATTGTAAAAGTGTCGTAATTTAAGGTTTGTCATTATTGCCTCTGTCTTTCAGCGGCGCTGTCCGGAAAGGGATTATCCTGTACGGGACAGCGCCGCTGAAGTAAGACCAGGGCCGAAATATATTAGCGGCGACGCTGTCCGGCACGCTGTTTGGCCTGCTCGCGCATCATTGCCTCCTGTTTCTTCTGGGCAGCCTCGAGACGTGCCATGAAACCCGATTTCTTTTTAGGTTTCTTTGCGTTGGCCGCCATCTGGGCGCGCACCTTATCCTCGTCGACTACACGACGGAAGATATAGGTCTGGATGATTGTGATCAGCAGCGACAGGAAGTAGTAGTAACTCAGGCCCGAAGCATAGTCGTTGAAAAAGAAGAGGAACATCACGGGCATGAGGTACATCATCCACTTCATGCCGGGCATTGACGAGCCTCCGGGCTGGTTCTGCATGTTTATGCGTGTGTATATGACGTTGACTACAGTCATCAACAGACAGAATAGAGAGACATGGTTGCCGTAGAAGGGTATCGTGAACGGCAGGGTGAAGATGGTGTCAGGAGCCGAAAGGTCGTGTGCCCAGAGGAACGACTGCCCGCGCAGTTCGATTGCCGAGGGGAAGAACCAGAACATGGCGATGAGCACAGGCATCTGCAGAAGCATGGGAAGACAGCCGGAGAAAGGCGATGCGCCGGCCTTCGAGTAGAGTTTCATTGTCTCCTGCTGACGCTTCATGGCGTTCTCGTTGCCGGGATATTTCTCGTTGATTTCCTTGATTTCCGGCTGTAGCACGCGCATGCGCGCCTGCGACATGTAACTCTTGTACGTGAAGGGGAAGATTATTATCTTGATGAAGATTGTCAGCAGCAGGATGATGATACCGTAGTTGCCGATAGGCTCGAGCAGGTTGAACACGGGCACGATCACCCATGTGTTGATCCAGCGGAATATGCCCCAGCCGAGAGGGATGAGCCGTGTCAGTTCGAGGTCACTGTCAGGCGACACCTTGTCATCGAGCGACGAGAGAATCGAGTATTCGTTGGGGCCGAAGTAGAAGTCGAAGCCGGGACCGTTTGCCGCGGACGAGTTGTAGTCGATCTGGGCGCTCATGGACATGTCCTTGAGATAGTCGGGAGAATCCTTCAGGTCCTTGCTCACGAGTTTGGGGTTGGCGAAGTTGCCGCGGGCTATGATTACCGACGAGAAGAACTGGTTCTTGAAGGCAACCCACTTTACATTGCCCTTCACGTCTTCCTCGTCGTCACTGTTGGCGTCAAGGTCGTCGGGGGATTCGTCAATAAGTTTATAATAGACGGCGGATTTCTGTTGCTCGAAGGTGCGGCCCTTCTCGTTGCGGGCCATTTTCAGTCGCCAGTCGAAGGTGATGTTTCGGCGCGTGGAGGGCACGACGCTTGAGAAGTTGGACTGGACGATATCCATCTTGACGATGTACTCGCCGGGCACGACCGTATACTTTATTCCAAACCATGTGCCGGTCTTGGGGTCGACGGTGCATTTCATCAGCACGGTGTTCCTGTCGGGCTGCTCAAGATCGAAGACCAGGTCCTGGGTCCTGATGCGGTTCTTGTCTGTCTGTAACGTGAAGCCGTATTCGGCGGTGTTCCTGTTGAACATGCATATGTCGGTAGGCGTCTCTGTGGTCTCGGTCTTGTAGTCGTTGAGGACAACCTGGGAGATACGGCCTCCGTCACTGTTGAACGTGACTTTCATCTTGCCGTTGTCGACAGTCACGGTCTTGCCTACACGCCCTGTCTTATAGACGGCGAGAGGCCCGAGGTTGCGCACGTTCTCAAGATGAACATTGATGGCGCCGATGGCGTTCGCACGTTCTCCGTCACTCATCACAGCGGTGTCATTGCTGAAGATAGCAGCCACATCATAGGCCTTCGTGCCTACGGTCACTGTACCCGAAAGATTGCTCAGCGAGTCGGCGCTGAGTTCGAGTCCGTTCTCGCTCAGGTGTTTCACTCCGCCGTCCATGGCAATGCCTTTGGCAGCGACAAGGTCGTTCAGAGACTTGCGAAGTTCGACGGCAGGGTCAGCGCCGGGGGCGCTGGCGGAAGCGGCGGCTTCTTTTTTATTATCAGCCGCCTGTTCTGTCTGCTGTTGTACCTGCTGTTCGGCATCGCGGTTGCAGTACATGAAACCGAATAGGATGAGGCCCATCAGTAGGAGGCCCGTAAGAGTGTTTTTGTCCATTTATCTGTTTTTACGTTTTTGGCGTTTTACTTCGGGGAGGGATATTTGTCTTACCTATTTAATAATGATATCAGTCTTTGGCACCGGTAGCGGACATGTTTTCCGTCATTCGTGCGCGGAAGCGCCCCGGCGTTCGTTACCGTATTCTATGGCCGCACGGACAAACGACAGAAAGATTGGGTTGGGGTGAAGCACCGTAGACGAGTATTCCGGGTGATACTGGGTTCCGATGTACCAGCGCCTGGACGGAATCTCGACCACCTCGGCAAGATGAATCTGGGGATTCTCGCCTACACATTCCATGCCCGCCTCAGCGAAGCGCGTGCGATAGGCGTCGTTAAACTCGAAGCGGTGACGGTGGCGCTCGCTGATTTCAGTATTGCCGTATGCCTCGGCCACCTTCGATCCCTTGCGCAACACGCAGTCGTAGGCTCCCAGACGCATCGTGCCGCCCTTGGCGGTTATCGACTTCTGTTCCTCCATGAGGTCTATTACATTGTCGGGCGTACTGGGATTGAACTCTGTGGAATTTGCCTCATGCAGCCCAAGGACGTTCCTGGCGAACTCAATGACCATGCACTGCATGCCGAGACATATGCCGAACGTGGGGACATCATGCTCGCGACACCAGCGCAGGGCGATGAACTTGCCCTCGATGCCACGCTGGCCGAAGCCGGGGGCCACTATCACGCCGTCCATGTCCTTCAGCAGTTCGTGGACATTCGCTTCGGTGACTTTCTCCGAGTGGATGCTGACGAGGCGCAGTCTGCGGTCATTGTATGTGGCGGCCTGGAACAGGGCCTCGTCAATCGACTTATAGGCGTCCTGAAGTTCGACGTATTTTCCGACAAGGCCGATGGTGACAGTCTCGGTGGCTGATTCCATACGGTGCAGGAAATCCATCCACGGCTTCATATGTGGCTCGCTGTCAAGCGGTTCGCCGGTTTTCTCCAGGACTATGCGGTCGAGTCCCTGCTCATGCATTGTCACCGGCACGCGGTATATCGACGGCTGGTCGGGACTCTGAATGACAGCATCCGGAGAAACGTTGCAGAACAGCGCTATCTTGCGCCGCATGGCCTGGTCGATGTGGTGTTCGGTACGCAGGACGAGTATGTCGGGCTGAATTCCGAGTTCCTGCAGTTTCTTCACAGAGTGCTGCGTGGGCTTGGTCTTGAGTTCCTTGGCGGCGGCGATGTATGGCACATAGGTGAGATGGATGCACAGCGAGTCACGGCCGAGTTCCCAGCGCAACTGACGCACGGCCTCCAGGAATGGCAGCGACTCGATATCGCCGACGACTCCGCCGATTTCAGTAATCACAAAATCGTATTCGCCCGTACGTCCCAGCGCCATGACGCTGCGCTTGATTTCGTCTGTTATGTGTGGCACTATCTGCACTGTCTTGCCCAGATACTCGCCCTGGCGTTCCTTGTTTATGACGCTTTGATAGATTCGTCCGGTGGTCACATTGTTTGCACGCGACGTACGGATATCGGTGAAACGTTCGTAGTGTCCCAGGTCGAGGTCAGCCTCATGGCCGTCTGCCGTAACGTAGCACTCGCCGTGCTCGTACGGATTGAGCGTTCCGGGATCGATGTTTATGTACGGGTCGAATTTCTGAATGGTGACCCTGAAGCCTCGGGCCTTGAGCAGGCACGCGAGCGATGACGAGATGATACCCTTACCTAATGAGGACACTACGCCTCCGGTTACGAAAATGTACTTGGTATTCACAGTTCCAGTTGTTAGACAGTGCAAGTTAATATGAAATGACGGCCCGTGTGTCAGGTGCGTTTCCGCCACACCGAACCAAGTTGCAAAGTTAGTGCCTTTTTCGCAATTTAAGAAGTTCGCGCGTGAAAATTTCCTAAACTTATTGTTCTGTTGTCTTTTATCGCGATTTTTTTGCTAACTTTGCGATTTGGTAACCGATCCTGCGCCTTTCGCGAGGCGTCTTCTCCAATCCGTCACTTTTCTAAAAAACCGATTTTTCTTATGATTATCAATATCAAGACTGTTTGCGTCCTGGCAGTGTCCGCCGTCATGGCCACGCCTTACGCCGATGCCTGTACTTCGCTTATGGCCACCCACGGGGCGACACGCGACGGGAGTTCCATGGTGACTTACGCCGCCGACTCGCACGTGCTTTACGGCGAATTATATAACCAGCCGGCCGCCGACCATCCCGCCGGAGCCAAGCGCCCGGTCAAGGAGTGGGACACCGGCAGGTATCTCGGCGAGATCGACGAGGTGCCCCACACCTACGCCACCATCGGCAACATGAACGAGCACGGCCTGACCATAGCCGAAAGCACCTGGGGCGGACGCGCCGAACTCCAGGGCTCAGGCATGATCGACTACGGATCGCTCATCTACATAACCCTGCAGCGTGCAAAGACCGCACGCGAGGCAATCTCGGTGATGACCTCGCTTGTCGACAAGTACGGTTACGCCTCGTCGGGCGAGTCGTTCTCCATAGCCGACCCCGGCGAGGTCTGGATCATGGAACTCATCGGCAAGGGCAAGGATGACCCCGGCGCCGTATGGGTGGCACGCCGTGTTCCCGACGGATACATCTCGGGCCACGCCAACCACTCGCGCATACACACATTCCCCCTCAGGGACAAGGAGACACTCTACTCGAGGGACGTCATCAAGTTCGCCCGCAAGATGGGCTACTTCGACGGCCGCGACGAGGACTTTGACTTCTCACGCGCCTACGCCGTCTACGACATGGGCGCGCTGCGCGGCTGCGACGCCCGCGTGTGGTCATACTTCAACCGTTTCGCGCCCCAGGGGTCGATGGACGCCCACCTGCCATGGGCAATGCGTGGCGAAGGCGAGCCGATGCCACTGTGGGTCGAACCCGCAAAGAAACTCACGGCCCAGGACCTCAAGGACATGATGCGCGACCACTTCGACGGCACACCCATGGACATGCACAACGATGTCGGCGCCGGCCCCTTCAAGGTACCCTACCGCTGGCGTCCCATGAGTTTCACCGTCGATTCGGTAGAGTACACCCACGAGCGCGCGATAGCCACCCAGCAGACCGGCTTCTCTTTCGTGGCCGACATGAACCGCTCGCGCCATGACGCCATGAAGGGCATCCTCTGGTTCGGAGTCGACGACGCTAACACCTGCGTCTACGTACCCGTATTCAACTCCACTCCCGAGCCTCCCTACGAACTTCGTCCCGGCAACGGCGACATGCTCACCCTGTCATGGGACGCCATGTTCTGGGTAAACAACTATGTGGCAAACCAGGCATACAACCGCTACAGCAAGATGATTCCCGACATCCGCCGCGTTCAGTCGGGTCTCGAGACCGCAATGACCGAGGCCGTGGCAAAGGCAGGTGAGGAAGTCGCCTCCATGGACTACGACAGCGCACGCGCACACCTCGCCGGACTCACCAACCGGTGGACCTCGAAGGCCACAAAGGACTACAAGGCCCTCGGCGACATGCTCCTAGTCAAATATCTCGACGGCAACGTCAAGAGACAGAATCCCGACGGCACTTTCGCCCGCACTCCCGAAGGCATGGCCGTATCGCCCGAATTCGGCGGCTATGACGACCCCCGTTATTTCGAGAACATCGTCCGCGAGACCGGCGACCACTTCCGCGTCACCGACTGCTCGAAAGCCGGCGTAAACCCCAAGTCGAAACTGAACAAACCAGCCGTCGCCGGCCACTGATGAAATGACAGAAAACGTTCACGACAACAAGCCTTCCGCCACGAAGCGCATTCTCGGATATCTGCTGAAGTACGGTGTCCCCCTCCTGGTCACCCTGCTGCTATGCGTCCTGCTGTTCCGCGACGTCGACTTCGACGAGATGGTCGCCATCATCCGCGACCAGTGCAACTTCTGGTGGATAGGACTCGCGCTGGTCATCAGCATATTCTCGCACATCTTCCGGGCCATGCGCTGGCGCATACAGTTGCGCGCCGTAGACGTCGACGCCCCGCTGTTCGCCCTTGTCCTGAGCATCTTCGGCACATATGCAGTCAATCTTGTGCTGCCACGCCTGGGCGAGGTCTGGCGCACGGGTTACATTGCGGGGCGCCAGGACGCCCCTTTCTCCAAGGTCTTCGGCTCGATGGTGGCCGACCGGCTTGCCGACACGGTGACAGTGCTGCTGCTCACCATCGTGACTTTCTTCCTTGCGGCGGGACAACTCGGCGACTACCTAAGCCAGAACTCCGAAGGCTATGAGAGGATGCTGAGTTCACTCACCTCGCCATGGCTGTGGGGAGTGATAGCCGCATGTGTCGCATTCGCGTGGTGGTTCCTCGCCCACAAGTCCTCGAACAAGGCCGTCCTGAGGATACAGGGATTCTTCAAAGGGCTCTGGGAAGGATTCGCGGCCATCGCCACCATGAAGGGTAAAGGCATGTGGCTCGTCCTCACCTTCTGCATATGGGGATGCTATTTCACCCAGCTCTATGTATGCTTCTACGCATTCGGCTTCACCGCCGACATTCTCTCGGAATACGGCATCCTAGCCGCCCTGGTCACCTTCGTGCTCTCTTCCATATCGATGGGAGTCCCCTCTAACGGAGGCATAGGTCCATGGCAGTGGTCGGTGATCTTCGCGCTCGGGCTCTACGGCCTCTCCAGAGAACCCGCAACCGCATTCGCCAACCTCGTGATGGGCGCGCAGACCCTCCTCCTGATTGTTCTGGGTGTCTTCACGTTCACCTGCATCGCCCTGGGCAAGAACCATCGCGGAAACAGTCCCGGCTCACCCGGTACTACGCCCGGCTCCGTCAAAAAATAAAACAGTACTCCGGATTTCCGGAGCGTCATCGCAAAACAACCCGCCAAGCATTGAAAAAGTTCCTTCTCATACTGATTCTTCTTGTAGGCACGGTATTCCCATCGTGTGTGCCAAACTACACCCTCAACGGATCATCCATCGACTACTCCATCTACAAGACCGTATCCGTAGGCGAGTTCCCCATACGCGCCCCGCTCGTATACGCACCGCTCCAGCAGACTTTCGAGAACGAACTCCTCGACTACATAGCACGCAACACGCGCCTGCAGGTCGTGGACAACCCTGCCTCCGACCTCCGCATCGAGGGCGAGATAACCGGATACGCCCTGTCGCCCCAGGCCGTCAGCGAGGACGCGTACGCCACGCAGACCCGACTCACCATCACCGTAAGGGTCAAGTACACCGACACCCGCAAGGAAGGCAACGACGTCGACCAGTCGTTCAGCGCATACCGACAGTTCGACGCGACCGAACTTCTCGTCGACGTACAGGAACAACTGTGTCAGGAAATATCCCGCGAACTCGTCGACCTTATATTCAACGCAACTCTCGGCAACTGGTAAGCGACCCTGGAAAAACCATGAAAACGATTCCGCAATATTTCATCTACGACGACCTCGTGACACTCCGCGACCGATACGCCGGCCTGGACACCCAGGCACGCGCGGCACTGAAGTCTCATGTCGCCCTGAACTGCGCCGATCCACGGGCCGCCGCACTGTTCGCCGACATCGCCGGCGACGACTGGGCGCACATCTATCCGCCTCAGGAACGCCCCGAGCCCATCAGCACCAACGACGCCATCCAGACATTCCTCGAGACCTACGGACACGCCTCGCCCGAGGAAGACGCCCTGCTCGAGCGCCTGATCTTCAATCCCACGCCCGACTACACCGGCGTACTCGAGGCCGAGGCTAAGGAATCCCCCTCCGACTCGCCACACGACCTCACATCCCAGCGCATCGACTCGTTCATCGCCTCTCATCCTGCCGGACCGGTGTCATCACTCCATCACACCGCGGCAGCAGCCACGCCCCGGGACAACAGCGTTCCAAGTACGCCTGTCGACGAAACGACGCCGACTCACGGCGAGACAGCCGCTCCGCTTACGCCGGAAAAACCGGAAGCCACTGCCGCAAAAAAGGATTCCCACATCGGCCCCGCCCCCTCGTCGCTCAGCGAGTCCCTAGCCAAAATCTACATCAAGCAAGGCAAATACGAGCGCGCCTACGAAATAATATCGGACTTAAATTTGAAAAATCCGGAAAAAAGTATTTACTTTGCAGACCAATTGCGCTTCCTGCGCAAACTTATGCTCCTTTCCAGTCAGAAAAAATAAAAAATTCAATACATACACAAACTAATCATGTACATAGTTTTCATAGTCCTCACAATCATAGTCGCAGTGCTCCTCATCGGCATTGTCTTGATTCAGAAATCCAAAGGCGGCGGCCTTTCCTCCCAGTTCGGTGGCGGCAACCAGGTTCTCGGCGTCCGCGGAACCAACACATTCCTTGAGAAGGCCACATGGACTCTGGCCGCACTCATCCTCGTTTTCTCCGTCTGCTCGGCCTACACCCTGCCAAAGAACGGCACCCAGACACGCACCAAGGTCGAGAACACAGCCCAGCAGGCACAGCAGAACAACGGCACAAACGCCTTCCCCCAGGGCGAGAACCAGCAGGCTCCCGCCAAGTAATCACGACTCCCGCAGGAGTCACGTCAGGCCAACTCGCAAGGCCAATAGACTTCGGCCTATTGGCCATTGATTGTATATGACAGCATGACACGGAAAGATTTCGAAATAATGGCCCCCGTAGGCTCCTTCGAGTCTCTGCACGCCGCAATAGCCGCGGGCGCGGACGCCGTATACTTCGGTGTAGGGGAACTCAACATGAGGGCCCGCTCCAGCCTAAACTTCACCCTAGACGACCTCGCCGCCATCGTCGCCGAATGCCGCCAGAACGGCATCCGCACCTACCTCACCCTCAACATCGTCCTGTTCGACAACGAGATGGACGCCGCGCACGCCGCACTAGTTGCTGCCCGCGATGCCGGAATCTCGGCAATAATAGCCTCCGACATAGCGGCGATAATGATGGCCCGCGAACTGGGCCTCGAGGTACACATCTCCACTCAGGCAAACATCACCAACTACGAGGCCGTGCGATTCTATGCCCGGTACGCCGACGTCATGGTCCTTGCCCGCGAACTCAACCTCGGGCAGGTGGCCGAAATCTCACGCCGGATTGCGGAAGATGACCTGCGCGGTCCCTCAGGGCGCCGCGTCCGTCTCGAGATGTTCTGCCACGGCGCCCTCTGCATGGCCACTTCCGGCAAGTGCTACATGTCGCTCCACGAGATGAACTCATCGGCGAACCGCGGCTCATGCACACAGATCTGCCGACGGGCCTACGACCTCACCGACCGCGAGACCGGCGAGCAACTCACTGTCGACGGTCCCTACATAATGTCTCCAAAGGACCTCAAGACCATACACTTTCTCAACAAGATGGTCGACGCAGGCGTCACGGTATTCAAGATCGAGGGCCGCGCGCGCGGTCCGGAATACGTCCGCGAGACCGTCGACACATACTCCCTCGCCCTTTCGGCCATATGCGACGGCACATACAGCGACGAACTGGTCAGCGCCCTTGACGCGCGTCTCGAGAAAATCTTCAACCGTGGATTCTGGAACGGCTATTACCTCGGCCAGCGTCTCGGCGAATGGTCCTCGCACTACGGGTCGTCGGCGACACGCGTCAAGCAGTACTGCGCCAAGGCCGTCAAATACTTCTCCCGCCTCGGCGTAGGCGAGTTCCTCATGGAGGCCGGCGAACTCAATGTCGGTGACGAAGTTGTCCTGACAGGTCCTACCACCGGTGCCCTTATATTTAAGGTGGAGGAAATACGCGTCGACCTCAAGGCCGTACCGAAAGCCGTAAAAGGCGACGCCTTCTCAATACCTGTTCCCGCAAAAGTCAGGCCCGCCGACCGTCTCTACCGCTGGGCCGAGACCGAGAAATCTCCACGCCACACACGCTTCTGACCTATTCATCCTCGTAACTCGTCACTCTGACCTAACACCTTCCCCCGATGACAAACAAAGCCGTAGACTGGTGTCGCCGTTATATTTCCATCACAGGCTTAATCCTGATTGGTGCCATATGCTACATGGCATTCTTTCAGGAAAATTCAGTCTCGCGAATCTATGCCAACAAAAAGCAGATCGACTCTCTCGAACTCGCAATCAAGGCCAACCGCGACACCATGCTGCTCTACCTTGACCTCAACCGGCGCCTCGACAACAGGGACCCCGAGATCATCGAGCGCATAGTCCGCGAGAACCACGGCATGAATCTCCCCAACGAAGACGTATATATCGTCGACTGAACCACCACTGTCTAATCTTCCGCGCTGCCGCGGGCAACCTTATCCCCGAAAATTTGTTATGACTAAAGACAAACTCATAAACGCCATCTCCATATCCGGCCTCTGCATCGTGGCCATAGGCGCGCTTCTTCCGCTAATACTCGGCCCGCAGTCTGTTGCCGCAAGGGTCATCCTTTCTGCCGGAGCCGCAATCCTGCTCACAGGCCGTCTGTTCACCCCCTACCGCGGAAAGATCTTCCGAGTCAAGCGTCTGTTCGTCATCGAGAAGTGGGCCGCACTATTCTTCTGTACCGCCGCTTTCTTCATGTGGTACTCCGACAATCCCCGCGAATGGGTGGTCTTCCTTCTCGCCGGAGCCTTCATCCAGCTGTACACCTCAATAGCGATTCCCCGCGTCGAGAACAAGGCAATCAGGGACGACGACGCCAAAAGACAGGCAAAGAAGCACAGAGGCGAGCAATGACTCCTGTCCACAAACTTTAAACACAACCTCATAAAACACTACGACAATGCGCAAATTCTTCCAGGAATTCAAAGACTTTGCCATGAAAGGCAACGTCATCGACATGGCTGTCGGCGTTATCATCGGCGCAGCATTCGGCAAAATAGTATCCTCACTCGTCGACGACATCATCATGCCCGGCATAGGCGTCCTCACCGGGGGTGCCGACTTCAAGGACCTCCGCTTCATGATACAGGCCGCATCCGACGGCAAGGAGGCTGTCTACATCCAGTGGGGCTCGTTTGTCCAGACCATCGTCGACTTCCTCATCATAGCATTCTGTATCTTCGTCGCCATCCGCTTCGTCAACCGCCTCCACAAGCAGAAGAAGGAAGAAGTTCAGGAAGAAGCCGCTCCCGCCGGCCCGACACAGGAGGAACTCCTCACCGAGATCCGCGACCTCCTTGCCAGGCAGCAGGAATGCCCCAAGAAATAAATGACTCCCATATATCTCATCGGCTTCATGGCCGCGGGCAAGACCACGCTTGGACGTGCCCTGGCACAACGTCTCGGACGTGAGTTCATCGACACCGACCGCGAAATCGAGGCCGCGACAGGAATGACCGTCAGCGAGATTTTTGCCAACGCCGGCGAGGACACCTTCCGCAGCCTCGAGAAACAACTCATACACGACATAGCCGCCGGCAGCGGCGGCTATGTCGTGGCTTGCGGAGGCGGCACACCACTACGGCGCGAGAACATGGAGACGATGCTTGCTTCGGGCACAGTAGTATGGCTCCAGACTTCCGAGGCCGTGATACTGCGCCGCCTCGCACTCGCCCCCGGCACTCGCCCTCTGGTCGACGGCAGGTCGCCCGACGAACTGCGCGAATACGTTCACGCCACGGTCATCGCCCGCACCCCCGCATACTCACTCGCGCACGCTGTCTTCGACTCCTCGCGGCTCGAGTCAATCGAGCAGATTCGCGATTCGGTCGACGAATTCATCACCCGATTCCGATTGTAAACGCCGACAGGCCCATCGTACGAACCTTAAGAAAATCCTCACATCCATGCCTGCACCTACACCACTTGAGCAACTCGCCGAAGTAGCCGCCCCGCACCGATACATCACACTGGGCATCCCGTCCCCGCAGGGCAGCGGCCCGCGCCGCTTCATACTCACCCCCGAAGCCATAGGTATGCTCTCCGCCTCAGGCATAGAGGTGCGCCTCGAGTCAGGTGCCGGTCAGACCATACATTACGATGACGCCCGCTATGCAGCCTCCGGCGCACGTATCTGCGACCGCCGGACCGTTCTCGGAAGCGACATCGTCCTGCACCTCCCGGCTCTTCCGCTTGCCGACGCGCGCATGATGCGCCGCGGAGCCATGCTCCTCACCCTCCTGAACTCCGACACGGCCGATCCACGCACCATAGGCGAACTCATATCACGCTCTGTCATAGCCCTGGCCCTTGACCTCGTCCGCGACACATCGGGCAACAGGCCTTTCGCCGACATCCTCAGCGAGGTCGACGCTCTCGCCGCCATCACCCTCGCCGCGGCCGCCCTCGCGGATCCCACCTCGGGCAAGGGCATCCTTCTTGGCGGCATCCCCGGAATCGTACCCTGCGAAGTCACAGTCATAGGCGCAGGCATACCGGGCCGAGCCGCGGCACGGGCCGCCATCGGCACCGGAGCCACCGTACGCATATTCGACAACGACATCTATGCCCTGAGGGAGACAGCAGCATCTCTTCCCGCCCATGCCATCGCCTCCATCCTCAACCCGCGTGTGCTGACATCGGCCCTGCGCACCGCCGACATCGTCGTAGCCACCGTACCTGCCGACATATCCTCCGACATGGTCGGCGCCATGAAACTCGGGACCATCGTTTACGACCTAAATCCACCGCGCCGGCGGGCCTTTCCCACTGTCCCGACCATCGACCTGGCCACCGACCCGGACAGAGCACACCCGCTCACCGATTCTACGGGCAATCCCTCCCGCACTTGTTTCCTCAATCCCGGAGCAACCGTCTCGCGCACCTGCGCAATGGGAGTCAGCAACGCCTTCGTGGCGATGATGCGCGACATCCTCACATGCGACGGACCCGGCAACGCCATAAGGCTCAACCCCGGAATGCAGGGCGCCGTACTCACTTTCATGGGCCGGCTCACCAACGCATCTCTCGCACGCCGCAGCAGCCTGCGGTACACCGACATCCACATACTTGTTCACCTCTCCTGAAATCTTCCACAGACAAAATGCCATCACGCAAATTCTACGTAGTATGGGAAGGCAGGGCCCCCGGTATCTATGATTCATGGGACGAGGCACGCGCGCAGGTCGATGGATATCCGCAGGCGCGGTACAAGGCCTTCCCCGACCAGGATTCGGCCACCGAGGCCTTCCGCCTTTATGGTGACGACCCGGCCGCATTATTCCGTGCCATGCGCGAGCGCAACCTCATCCAGCAGGTAAACTACGCGGCTTTCCCCGATATCCGCCTCGACGCGATCGCTGTTGACGCCGCATGCTCCCGCAATCCCGGCCCCGTGGAGTATCAGGGCGTATCCGTAGCCACCGGCGAGAGGATCTTTCATGTCGGACCCATAGCCGACGCCACCAACAACATCGGCGAGTACCTGGCAATCATCCATGCCGCAGCCATGCTCGCGGCACGCGGCGACTCCTCGACACCCATATACAGCGACTCGCGCACCGCACAGTCCTGGATCCGCGCCGGACACTCCAGGACCACACTCTCCCCGACTCCCGCCAACATGTACGCCCGCCAGCTCCTCGCTCGCGCCGACACGTGGCTCTCATCCCACCGCATACCCAACCCCATCCTCAAATGGGACACCGACCGCTGGGGCGAGATTCCCGCCGACTTCGGCCGGAAATAAATGAAAAGAACTCCTTGCAGGAATTTGCATATTACAGCAGAAATTCCTACCTTTGCGACGTCGTAAGACACAGTGGACAAATTTGGCTGCTTGCAACCACTCGAAAAAATGCTAAAATTGCCCGGCCCCTCATCTGCCGGCCCCTCTTTATTAGCACACTCCTACGTGGAAGCAGCACTGCCGCTTCCACGTTTTTTTCATCAACCACACATATCAACCATTACTCTCATGAACCACCTGTTCACATCCGAATCTGTCTCTGAAGGACACCCCGACAAAGTCGCCGACCAGATTTCCGACGGCATACTCGACGCTTTCCTCGCCCAGGATCCCGCATCCCGCGTTGCATGCGAGACCCTTGTTACCACCGGCCAGGTAGTAATTGCCGGAGAAGTCACATCCGAGGCCTACATCGACCTCCCGGCAGTTGCACGCCGCGTCATCGACCGCATCGGGTACAACCGCTCCGAACTCATGTTCGACGCCAAGGCCTGCGGCATTCTCTCCGCTCTCCACGAACAGTCGCCCGACATATCACGCGGTGTGGCACGCACAGATCCCGCCGACCAGGGTGCCGGCGACCAGGGCATGATGTTCGGCTACGCCTGCAACGAGACCCCCCTTATGATTCCCTTCAGCCTTGCGCTGAGCCACGCCATCGTGCGCGAACTCGCCGAAATACGCCGCGAGGGCGTCGACATGACCTATCTGCGTCCCGACGCGAAATCCCAGGTTACCGTAGAATACGACGAGCAGGGGCGCCTAGTGCGCGTCAACACCATCGTTGTCTCAACCCAGCACGACGAGTTCATTACACCCGAAGACAGCACCGGGGCCGCACAGGAACGCGCCGACCGAAGAATGCTCGACACCATCGAGCGCGACGTCCGTCAGATTCTCATCCCGCGCGTCCGGGCCAAGATGCCGGCCGACCTCCAGGCCCTGCTGGGCGAGGACTTCACTCTCCACGTCAACCCCACAGGCAAATTCGTCATCGGAGGCCCCCACGGCGATACGGGCCTGACCGGCCGCAAGATCATAGTCGACACATACGGCGGACACGGAGCCCACGGCGGCGGCGCATTCTCGGGCAAGGACCCTTCAAAAGTCGATCGCTCTGCCGCCTACGCCGCCCGCTACATCGCAAAGAACGTCGTTGCCGCCGGAGTCTGCGACCGCTGCCTCGTCCAGGTGGCCTACGCCATCGGTGTCGCACGCCCAGTTTCGGTCAACGTCGACACCTACGGCACAGCGCGTGTCCCCATGTCCGACGCCGAGATTTCCGAAAAGGTCGCCGGGATTTTCGACCTCCGTCCTCGCAAGATCGAGGAGAAGTTCAACCTCCGCACCCCCATCTACGAGGAAACCGCCGCCTACGGCCACGTCGGACGAATCCCCCGCACCATCACCAAGACCTTCACCGACATCCACGGCAACACCAGGGAAATAGAGGTAAGCCTCTTTCCATGGGAGCGCACCGACGACCCCGCTGACCGTCGGGCCCTAGCCGACGCATTCTCCCTCTGACTCACGCCATTGCCGGGCCTGCAAGCGATTTTTCGCCACGCAGGCCTTAATTTCTTTGATTTTTGACGAAAAAACCTTAACTTTGTGCGATTATTGCCCGCCACACCCCGTGACGAGCGCTTACCCGGTCCGCGCTTGCGGCCCGCAACCATCATTAACACTGCAAATTATAAACTTAACTCTTTAAAATATCAATGGCAGTCTTAGAAAAAATCAGAAGCCGCTCGGTGCTTCTGTTTACCATTATCATTGTCGCCCTTCTTGCTTTCATCCTCGGCGACTTCTTCAATTCGGGTAAATCCTTCTTCGGCCCCGGCGACACCGTTGCCAAGGCTAACGGAGCCAAAGTCTCACTGCAGGAATACCGCACCCTCTACGACCAGTACTCCAGCCAGGCCAAAGACCAGGGCGTCAACAACGACCTCCTCGAGGAACAGGTCATCCAGACACTCCTCGCCCAGTCACTACTCGACAAGGAGTGCGAGCGCCTCGGCATCTCTGTCACCGACGCCACCCTCTCGCAGGTAATGCTCAGCCCCCAGACCTCGAACTTCGTAATGGGTGTCTTCGCCAGCAAGACCGGCTTCGACCCTCAGGCATTCATGCAGGTTGGCCTCGTCAATACGACAGCCATACTCGACGCCGTGAACAACCCCGCCAAATACAAACTTGACGCCGAGATGGCAGCAAGATTCAAGAGCGCGTGGGCCGAGACCGAGACAGACATCGAGCGCCAACTGAAGACCCAGAGTTACGCCCAGTTGCTCGGCGGACTCTTCACAGCATCCGAGATCGATGCCAAGGCCCTCTACAACGAGCGCAACACCACTTTCTCCTACTCATACGTCACAAAGGACTACATCACCCTTCCCGACGACAAGGTCAAACTCACCGACGAGGACTACAAGGCCGTCTATGACCAGCAGATGGGCCGCTTCAGACTAAACGAGGACGCCCGCTACATCCACGCCATCGTTGTCCCCATCGTTCCATCCGCCGCTGACATCGAGGCTGTGAACGCCGAGATCCGGACTCTCGTCGCCGAACTCTCCGCCGACACCACCGGCAATCCCGCAGCCATCGTCCGCGCTCACAAGAACTTCGAGTACAACTCCGCCAAGGCCACTAAGCGCGACCTCCTCCAGGTTCAGGACGAGGCTATCCGCCAGTTGGCATACACCATCGACTCTCTCGCTGTCGGCGAAGTCGCCCAGCTCCCCACCCTGGGCAACAACTACTACACCTACAAACTCATCAGCAAGAGCAAGGGTCTTGACTCGATCACCTATACCGCATACCCCGTCGAGAAGCCCGACTCGCTCCAGGCCACCATGGCCCGTCTCACCACTGCCAACATCGACTCGCTCACACGTCTCGTCAGCCCCAACCTCGTCGACTACACCCAGAGCATAGCCACCGCTCCCGACGAGGACAAGTTCGCCAGGTTCCTCGAGACCGCTCCCCTCAATACACTCGTCGCCTTCAACGACACCATCAACGGCGCTCCCACATGCGCGATCGTTGACGTCAAGAAACGCGCCTCCCTCGTCGACGTCTTCGAACTCGGCATCGCGGCCTACCGCCTGATGCCCTCGGTCGAGACCGAGAAGACCCTCGCGCAGAACCTCCGCAACTATGTAGGCAAGAACGGCAATGCCGAGGCATTCGTCAAGAATGCCGGCAAGGCAAGTTACGCAGCCACTCCCCTTCTGGTCAGCCCCTCCAATCCCCTGGGCGACTTCGCCCCCAACTCCATGACCGTCCTCAAATGGGCCATGAACGCCGACAAAGGCGCCGTCTCCAAGGTCTACACCCTCAACTACCCCTCCGGCGGCAACTATGGCGGCGGCAGTTACCTCCTAGCCGTCTGCGTTGACGACATCTTCGACGAAGACTACATCCCCGTCACCTCCGCCTACGTCAAGGAAAACCTCAAGCCCATCGTACTCCGCAACAAGAAGGCTCAGTACGTCATGGACCAGTTCAAGGGCAAGAAAACCCTCGCTGAGGCAGCCAAGGCATTCGGCACCGACGTCAAGACAACCACAGGCTCGTTCGGCATGAACAACAACTCGCCCGAACTCCTTGCCGCCATCGCTGCTGCCAAGCCCAACACCCTCGTCGGTCCCGTCAAGGGCGCAAGCAGCGTCTACTACATCCAGGTAAACGGCAATCCCCAGACCGCCGGCCGTCCCTACGACTACACCGAGAACAGCCAGTACTTCCTCCAGAACAACCTCGCCATGCAGCGTGCCACTCTGAGCCAGCTGTACCGCAACCCCATGGTCAACAGCACCACCATCGTCTCCATCCCCAACATCAACCTCCTGATGGGCGACAGCCGTCTGACCAACAACATCCTCGAATTCACCAACGGCGACGAACAATAACCATGGTATAATGGAGTGGCGGCATCCCTGCCGCCCCTTAATAATGGAAAGGCGGCATCCTGCCGCCCCTGTACGGACATCGCTCCG
>ERZ1106943.302-NODE-302-length-67576-cov-54.038314_pt1 | contig 67576 bp, 56 predicted proteins | sample MGYA00403671_ERZ1106943 | MGnify/ENA primary metagenome ERZ1106943 (study PRJEB35170, sample SAMEA104062427) | human gut metagenome | biome: human gut; feature: human-associated habitat; material: faeces | place: Denmark | collected 2012-06-14 ...
AATAGGAACCGCCGTATGCCGAACGGCACGTACGGTGGTGTGAGAGGTCGGTAAATACGAAAGTAGGAGATAACACCTACGATTAGTATTTACCTCCTACTCGATTCCGTGTGGAACTGGGTTGCCAGTTTATGGGCCACATGAAGGTCTATCAGGACGATCAGGAGCTCAACATCGATGACCTGCGCGACAAGGCCACCGACGACCTGTCCAAACTCATCGACAAGTGGACGGTCTATCCCGTCTTCAAACTTGCCGTCACGGGCCGCTTCTTGTAAAGACCTTGTATGGTATTGAAAAAGCGGGTGGTGGAACCAGAAAGGGTTTTACCACCCGCTTTTGACTGTATGCAGGTCTTAGTCTATAGCAGCATGGAAGAGCTGCTTCTGTCCTCGTATGGACAGACGGTACATTATCCGAAAAGCACCTGCAACCACCCCTCTGTCGTCAGACCGCGCACCACCTGCGACAGGTCATGACCCTGCAGGGCCGCAGCCACTCCCTCACGAGTGAAAGGTTGGTGGCGCAGCGGAGCGATAATCTCACCATCGACATCCCCCATGATGAAGAAGTCGCCCACCAGGTTGAGGTCCAGAATCTTGCCATCCTTGATCTCTAAATAAACTTCGACGCTTCCCACGTCGGGCAAGCGCAGCTTGCGCACCTCCGTATGTTGCGGCATGCGTCCGTAGATCCATTCCTTGCGGCCCATCAGTTCCTGCGTCTTGCGGATCTCCTCCATGTCCTCCATAGTGATCTCACGGTAGTTGTCACCGCAGAGCACACGGCGCGCATGCTCCTTAAACTCCTCCACGGTCATGCCCGGGAGGTAGTCGGCCACGTTGGCGACACGCTGTGATACGCTCGCCACGCCCTTGCTCTTGAGTTTCTCCTTCGAGGGGGTGAGGGCGTTTTGTAGTGCTGTTACGTCGCTCTTGAAGAGAAGCGTGTTGTGCATGATGCCTCGTCCCGCCACACGGTAGAAGGCTGCTCCCGCCACCTTGCGTCCATCGACGATGATATCGTTGCGTCCAGAGAGCGTGGCGTCGATGCCTAAATCGCGGAGTACGTCCGCCATCTTACCCATGGCCCAGCGAAACATCTTCTGAACGTCAGGCTCGGAGGAGATAAAGGAGAACATCACGTTGCCCTTGTCGGAATACATCGCACCGCCACCACTCTTCCGACGGGCGATAAAGACATTGTTGGCGTTGCAATAATCGACGTTGACCTCATTGACCAGCAGTTGGTTGCGTCCGATGATGACCGTTGGGTGAGTCTGCCAGATGAAGCAGTAGTCGTCGTCCGTGAAATGACGGGCGGCAAACTCCTCTATGGCAAAATCGAAAGTGATGGGGGGCACGGGGCCCACCTCAGGGGGGATGACAATGTACTTCATGTCTTGATTTGAATAGTTATAAGATAGATAGTTGTCAGTTTACGTTCTAAAGACTTTTGGTGTTATGGTTTCATGCTCAGTGCCGCCTTGATACCCGCCTCCACACTATCCATTGGTACGGACGGTTCGAAGCGGTCGATGACGTGGCCCTCGCGGTCGATGAGAAACTTGGTGAAGTTCCATTTCACGTCTGCGCTCTGGTCGTAGTGCGGGTCTTTCTCCCGAAAGGTTTCGTCGAGATATTTACCCACCTTCGTCGTCGTGTCGAAACCCTTGAAGGGTTCTTTCTCCTTGAGATAGGTGTAGAGCGGCAGGGCGGTCTTGCCGTTGACCATCACCTTCTGAAACTGGGGGAAAGTGATGCCATAGTTGGCCGTGCAGAGACCATGGATGGTCTTGTAGTCGCCTGGGGCCTGGTAGCCAAACTGGTTGCAGGGGAAGTCGAGAATCTCGAATCCCTGGGCATGATACTGCTCATAGAGGCGTTGCAGGTCGGCGTACTGAGGTGTGAAGCCACAGCGGGTGGCGGTGTTGACGATGAGCAGCACGCTGCCTTTGTACTTCTTCAGTTTGACTTCCTTGCCCTTGCCGTCCTTGGCCACAAACTTATAGACATCCTTCTGGGCGGATGACGTCAGTGCGTGGCCACAAGTGAGGATGGCGAGGAGGATGAGGACCCGCAGGAGTGAATGACGTTTTTTCATTGTAGGCTGTTTTGATGCGTTGGGTTATGACGATAAGGATCACTATCGCTTAGTCGATATGCTTGCCAGGCTTCTACTACTTCTTGTCGCCAAGTGGTGAATCCTTGAGTATGGCTACGAGCTGCTGCATACCTTCCGACGCACCGGCCTTGATATGGGTGACGTCGCGGTAGCCGCTCCCCATCACGTCGGCAGGGTCGATGAGATAGACAGGCACGTTCTTCCGCGTGTAGGCAATGAGTCCTGCGGCGGGATAGACGTTGAGCGACGTGCCGACCACCACGAAGATGTCGGCCTCCTTCACGGCCTCGGCGGCAGGCTCTATCATCGGGACGGCCTCGCCGAAGAACACGATGAACGGGCGCAGGAGACTTCCGTCGCCCGCCTTGGCACCTTTCGCCACCTCGCAGTCCTGCTCCGACAGTTCGCGGATGTACTTCGGATCGTAGGGGTCGATGGTGGAACACACCTTGGTCAGCTCGCCGTGCAGGTGGATGACCTTGTGGGAACCAGCTTTCTCGTGCAGGTTGTCCACATTCTGTGTCACTACCGTCACGTCGTAGTCCTGCTCCAGGGCTGCGATGAGGCGATGGCCCTCGTTGGGTTGGGCGCCATAGAGCTTCTTGCGAAGCCCGTTGTAGAACGCGGTGACGAAGTCGGGGTCAGCATGCCACGCCTCATGGGTGGCAACTTTCTCCACGGGCACGTTCTCCCAAAGGCCGTCGTTGCCACGGAACGTCTTGAATCCACTCTCCACCGACATTCCAGCGCCGGTGAGAAAAACGATTTTCTTCATAGCAAAAACATTTAACATCTGCAAATTTAGCTATTTTTTCTTGAAACGCCGTCATACTATGGTGAAAAAATATTACCTTTGCAACTCAATACAACGAGAATAAAGAAAAAGAATGGACAAATTAAGCTATGCCTTGGGCATCGGCATCGGCCAGCAGCTTGCCCAGATGGGTGCAAAGGACCTGAATGCTGATGACTTCGCACAGGCCATCAAGGACGTCATTGCGGGCGTCGAACTCAAAGTGAACAACCAGGAGGCTCAGTCGCTCGTACAGCAATTCTTTGCCGAGCAGGAGGAGAGACAGCGTGCCGCTATGGCTGAGGCTGGCAAGGCTTCACGCAAGGCTGGTGAGGACTTCCTCGCAGAGAACGCAAAGAAGGAGAATATCGTCACGCTTCCCAGCGGATTGCAGTACGAGGTGCTCGTAGAGGGCAACGGCAAGAAGCCGAAGGCTACCGACCAGGTTCGCTGCCACTATGAGGGACGACTCATCGATGGTACGAAGTTTGACAGCAGCTACGACCGCAAAGAGCCGGCAGTGTTCGGTCTCAATCAGGTGATTGCCGGATGGACCGAGGGTGTACAGCTCATGTCGGAGGGCTCTAAGTATCGCTTCTTCATTCCCTACAACCTCGCCTACGGTGAGCGTGGGGCGGGTGCGTCGATTCCCCCGTTCTCAGCCCTCGTCTTCGACGTCGAGCTGCTGGAGGTGAAGTAAACAAAAACGAGTCGCTCAGGCCACCCAGCCAGTGGGCAGCGGTGGCCGATGACTTCTCCTTATATATATAGGGACAACTGATAGGAATAAAAACCAAAAAACAAAAATAAACAACATGATGAAAAAGCTTACTATCGTGGCTGTGGCCGTAGCGGCTCTGGCCTCGTTCACGGCTTGTGGCAACAAGGCGAAGAAGGCGGAGCTGAAGACGGATATCGACTCACTGTCGTATGCTGCCGGTGTGGCCAGCTCTCCGATGATGAAGCAGGCCATGATGTCCATGGAGATCGACTCTACCTATGAGGCAGAGGTCATCAAGGGTATCTATGCTGGTATCAAGGGTGCCGACGACAAGAAGAAGGCTGCCTACAACGCTGGTGTCATCCTCGGCGAGCAGCTCGCCATGATGAATAAGGGCGCAAGCCTGGATGTCTTCGCTGGCGACTCTACGCAGACGCTCTCGCTGGAGAATATCGTGGCCGGATTTGTTGCTGGTGCCACCAACAAGAACTTGAAGATGACGATGGACCAGGCGCGTGAGGTCTCTCAGACGCAGATGACGGCCATCAAGGCCCGCTATGCTGCCAAGAAGTACGGTCCGCAGAAGAAGAAGGCAGACGCCTTCATGGCTGCCAACGCCAAGAAGGCTGGTGTCAAGAAGCTCGGCAAGGGTGTGCAGTATGAGGTGATCAAGGAAGGATCGGGCGCAATCCCCAAGACCAACCAGTCAGTGAAGATCAACTATGAACTGAAGACCATCGATGGCAAGGTCATCGAGACCACCTTTGGCAAGCAGCCTGCCATGATGCCGGTCAATGGTGTCATTCCTGGTTTCACCGAGGCGCTGACCCACATGACCGTCGGTTCCAAGTGGGTGGTCTATATCCCCTATAGCGCTGGCTACGGCGCACAGAAGACGGGTCCGATCGAGCCGTTCTCTGACCTGATCTTCACGATCGAGCTCCTGGAGGTCAATCCGGCCCCCCAGGCTCCGAGAGAATAAATCATACGAGCGGTGTGCAAGGAGGCGGCGAACAAGCCGTCATCCTGGCACACCCTCTTTTTAGATAGTGTCTATAAAAAACGTACAATGAAAAAGACAATCTTTTTGTCACTTGCCCTCGTCGGAGGTGCAATTTGTACTCCGGTGAGCGCACAGAAGGTCAAGAAAGTGTCGCCCAAGGCGAAGGCAGTCCAGACGCAGACGCTCAAGACCGAGGCCGACTCGATCAGCTACGCTGCCGGTTATGCCGTGACCAATGGTCTCGACAGGTATCTGAAGGAGCAGTTTGGTGTCGATGAGAGCCAGATGGCCGATGTCATCCGTGGCTTCAAGGAGGCTTATGCCAAGCGCAACGACAAGGCATACCAGGCTTTCGTGGCAGGCCAGCAGGTGGCTACGATGCTCGACAAGCAGATGTTCCCGCGCATGAGTGCCGACTTCGAGGGTGCTTCCCAGCCCCTCAGCGAGGAGATGGTGGTCAAGGGTTTCGAGGCCGCGCTCCGCAAGGATACCACCACTTATACCGTGGCACAGGCCGAGACGAAGTTTAAGGATGCGCGCGAGGCTGCCAAGATCGAGCGCGAGCAGGCCAACAAGGCTGCTGGCGAGAAATTCCTCGCTGAGAACAAGCTGAAGCCTGGGGTCAACACCCTTCCCGACGGTTTGCAGTACAAGGTACTGGTCAAGGGCGACGGACCGATTCCGAAAGCGAGCGACAAGGTGCAGGTCGTCTATGAGGGCCGCACCCTCGATGGCAAGGTCTTCGATGCCACGGCCAACCATGGCAAGGAGTTTGATGAGTTTGCTGCCGACCGCCTGATCAAGGGCTGGACGGAGGCACTGACGATGATGCCGGTTGGATCGAAGTGGGAGATCTACATCCCGCAGGATCTGGCCTATGGCGCTCGCGGTGCTGGTCGCGACATTGCTCCTTATTCCGCCCTCATCTTCACGCTCGAGCTCAAGGGCATCGTGCCTGCCGCACCGAAGCCTGCGGAGGTTGCTCCCGCAACTCCTGTTCAGGTAGAAAAGGCCCCCGAGCAGACTCCTGCTCCCACCAAGGGCAAGGCCAAGGGAAAAGGAAAGAAGAAGAAGTAATAAGACAGGGTAGGTTGCCTTCGTGAGATAGGATAAGCTATCTCTGCGAGCCAAGGTAAGTTACCTATAAGAGATAGGATAAGTTACGTCAGTGAGACACGATAAGTAACCTGTCCTACCTGTATCTATGATATCGTGGGCTTCAGCCGAGGGACGCATCCTTGGCTGAAGTCCATGCTTGTTGTTAGGGTTGGAGGCTTCGCGTCCCATACTTCTCGCTGCATGCTTCCCCGTGCGTATGAGGTCCGTCTGCTATCCTGGGCAGCGTAGCGCCGTCTCCGTGGTTTCAATGCAAAAACTCGGCGCCGGTTCCGCCTCCCGCATCTAGTACGAGATGAGGAGCGAAGTATTGCACCAGGGAGAGCTGATTACGGTTTCTGCCCTTACTAATTTCGGAAATAAGTACTGTAACCCGAATCAAAATCGGGCATATTGACCTAATAACGGGACGTTAAACGAATTTTAACGCTATTTCTGTTTCCCGTTCAATCGGAATTATCTATTTTTGCATTCAAAATAACTGAAAAATAGTTTCATTATGAAGAAAGTAATCTTTTCCCTGTTTGTGCTGCTTTCCGCATTTGCGACAACTGCGAGCGCACAGCTTCCCTCAGTCATGCTGAAGGACATCAACGGTAACGCCGTGAAAACCGACACGCTTTCCAACAATGGTAAGCCTTTCATCATCGATTTCTTCGCCACATGGTGCAAGCCCTGCAACCGCGAGCTCAATGCCATCAACGAGGTGTATCAGGACTGGGTGGATGAGACTGGTGTCAAAATCTACGCCATCAGCATCGACCAGGGCCAGAACGTCAACAAGGTGAAGCCGCTCGTTGATGAGTACGGTTGGACTTACGACGTGCTGATCGACGCCAACTCTGAGTTCAAGCGCGCACTGGGCATCCAGATGATCCCCTACGTGCTCGTTTGCGATGGCGACGGCAAGATCGTGTACAAGCACAACGGCTACACCGAGGGTGCCGAGAACGAGTTGATCGAGAAGGTTCGCGAACTGGTTGCAGCTAAGAAGTAACACAGATGAAGCATCCTTATTATATATTAGGCTTGGCCGCCGCCTTGGCAGTGGCCACGCCTTCTTTTGCTCAGAATGATGGCGACCGCAATGACGGAAAGTACAATCCGACCGTCAGCGGTTCTATCCAGAGCGACATGTTGGCGCCTACGGGCTCGCAGTCTGACGGTTCTCACGAGGACTTCCGCACGAACACCTTCGTCGATCTCAACGTGATGAGCAAGTATATCGATGCTGGCGCGCGCTTTGAGTATCGTGAGCATCAGCTTCCGGGTTATGATGCCGCGTTCAAGGGCTACGGCGTACCTTATGTTTACTTGAAGGCTAAGTTGAAGAACTTCGAGGTGACGGTAGGTAACTTCTATGAGCAGTTTGGCTCAGGCTTCGTCCTCCGCACCTACGAGGAGCGATCATTGGGTATCGACAACTCGCTGTTGGGTGCCCGTATCGTCACTACGCCCGTCAAGGGTGTGCGCCTCAAGGCTCTCACGGGCCAGCAGCGCCGCTACTGGGCCCACAACGACTCCTGGGTGTCAGGTGCCGACGTGGAGTTGTCTCTCGACAGTTGGTTCAAGGGCCTTGCCCAGAGTGGTACGAGCCTGACGCTCGGTGGTAGCTTCGTCAACAAGAATGAGCGCAACGACGAGGACGTCTTCAATGGCAACTACCGCTTGGTGATGCCTCGCAACGTCAATGCCTGGGATGCCCGCGTCACGCTCAACACCCACGGCTTCAATGTCTTGGCAGAGTATGCGCAGAAGACGGCGGATCCCTCGTTCAAGAACAACTACATCTATCGCAAGGGTACGGCAGCCATGCTGTCGGCTTCATATTCTAAGAAGGGCTTCAGTGTGCTTGCCCAGGCGAAGCGCAGTGACAACTTCTTCTTCAACTCCTATCGTGGCGAGAGCCTTGCTCAGTCCACTATCAACCACCTGCCGGCCTTCACAATGGACCAGACCTACGCGCTCGCGGCTCTGTATCCCTATGGTACGCGCCTGGATGGTGAGTGGGCCTACCAGGGCCAGTTGGGCTATAAGTTCAAGCGCAAGACGGCCATCGGTGGCAAGTATGGCATGATGGTGAAGGTCAACTTCTCCCATGTCCGTGGTATCGACCAGAACCCGCGCTCCTTGACGGTCAACGTGCCGGAGCCGACAGTGCTCACGGGCAAGGGTACGGACGGCTACGGATCGGCTTTCTGGAAGTGGGGCAAGAGTGGCATGTACTACCAGGACCTCAATGTCCAGATCGATCGTCGCTTCACCCGCGACTTCAAGCTCTCGCTCATGTATATGAACCAGTTCTACAACAAGACCATCGTAGAGGGTGAGGGTGGCATGATCCACTCCAACATCTTCATCGCCGACGCGCTCTTCAATCTCAGCCCGAAGACGCGCCTGCGCACGGAGCTGCAGTATCTCACCACTGGTGAGGACGAGCACGACTGGCTCTTTGCCCTGGCCGAGCTTTCATTGGTTCCCCACTGGATGTTCACCGTGAGCGACCAGTACAATGTCGGTCTGACCGATGCCCACTATTGGCAGACGTTCGTCACCTATAATACGGGTGCGCACCGCGTACAGCTCGGATGGGGTCGTACGCGTGCCGGATTCAACTGCTCGGGCGGTGTCTGCCGCTACGTGCCGGAGACCAAGGGTTTCACGCTGTCATATAACTACAACTTCTAATCATCTATCATAAGGAGAAACAAAAATATGACACGCAATACAAGTAAATTCATTGGTTATGTGAAGATGGCTGCTGCCGGTATGCTCCTTGGGGGCGTTCTGTCTTCCTGCAGCGACCTCGACGAGCAGGATCGCTTCGTCTATATCAAGCCCGCCGATGCAGCCCGCAAGGTGCTCATCGAGGACTTCACGGGTCAGAAGTGCGTCAACTGTCCGAAGGCTACGGATGAGATCCACGTGCTGCAGGAGACCTACGGTGAGGACAATATCATCGCCGTCGGCATCCACTCAGGACCTCTCGGTTTTGCAGGCAACAAGAAGTTTGTCGGCCTCCTGACCGATCTGGGCAACACCTATTATTACAACTGGGGTCTTGACCACCAGCCCGTCGGCTTGGTCAACCGTGAGGCACCGTCAGACTATACCGCCTGGCAGGGCCAGGTGATGCGCCTCATCGCGCAGAAGGCTCCTGTCTCGCTGGCTATCAGCAACGACTACAATGCAGATTCGCGTACGGTCAGCATCACCGTCAGCTCTGAGGGTACGACGGGCACGACTGCTGGCAAACTCCAGATCTGGCTCGTCGAGGATGGCATCACGGCCATGCAGATGATGCCCGATGGCAAGAACAACCTGGAGTATGTCCACAACCACGTGCTCCGCGCTGCCGTCAATGGCGACTGGGGTACGGACTTCACTATCCATGAGGGTGAGGAGAAGGCTCAGACCTTCACCTACCAGCTGGACGAGAAGTGGGTGCCCGAGAATGTGTCGGTCGTCGCCTTCGTCTATACCGACAGTGGTGTGGCCCAGGTAGAGAAGGCCAAGGTGGTCTTCACGCCCGTTGCACCGGCAGAGTAATCTATGACTATAAGAACTTGTCCATCCTGAAAGCTTGGCTTTCGGGGTGGGTAAGTTCCATTTCATAAAATGACCAACAATTAAATTAAATGTATATGAAGAAAATTACTACACTTTGTTTGTCACTGTTGTGCTTCGCCGGTGTGGCCCAGGCGCAGCAGAACAACAAGACTTTCCGCTTCGTAGAGAAGCACGCCAATGGCACCACGACAGAGATTCCCGACGGTTCCACGCTCAACTACACTGCTGCTGACGCTGAGGAGACTCCGTTTGGCACGCAGATCAAGCCGGCGCTCTACGTCGAGAACACTACGGGCGATCTCAAGGCCATTGCTCTGACGCTCAACATTGCCAGCATCAATGAGGGCGCTGCTATCCAGTTCTGTGCCGCTGGCAACTGCCAGTCATTTGACGCTGCTGGTGAATATGTGAAGAACGGTATGGAGGCTGGCAAGAACCTCGACGACATGATGCTGGAGTACATCCCGAAGAGCGACATGGACGACGAGGGCGACATCATCTGCTTCGACGGTGCTGCTGCCATCACGCTTCGTGCCGACGTCTGCGAATATACCGAGGAGGAGACCAAGTGGGGCACCAAGAAATACACCTATGGCGATGTCATCGGTGTTGGTCCGCAGATCTCCATCAACTTCAACTTCAACTACACGGGCATCCAGGACGCACAGAATCCTGACAATGGCATCGTGAAGGAGGCGGCCCGCTACAATGGTGCTGGCCAGCGCGTCAATGGTCCGGTCAAGGGCTTGAACATCGTCAAGCTCGCCAACGGCAAGACCGTGAAGCAGATTTACAAGTAAATAGCGAATTCCCGACTGGGATTTTTTAAAAAACATATTATGTGCAGGGCGTAGTTAATGGAATACTTAATCATGTCCCCGCACATAATTTACCCCTTAATTCAATGAAGAAAACGATTCTTAGCTTGGCATTGGCCTTAGTCGCCCTCGCGGTTTCGGCACAACGGCCCTTGGAGGCCAACCAGCGGTTGGTGGGCTACTATACCTCGGACGATATTGACAACTCTCTCAGTTTCACGAGTGCGCCGGGCAAGATGCAGGCTGGTGCCTATCTCGTGCCCAACGACTATGTGCAGTACGTAGGCGCCAAGGTGGTGGGTATGCGCTTTGCCCTCGGCAGCGATGGTACCTCGACGGGTGTCGCGGTCTATAGCGTCAATAAGCAGAGTACCTACACGCAGCTTGTGGCAGTGGATGCCGAGAATAAGGAGCCAGGATGGCACACGGTGATGTTCCCCGAGGACAAGCAGTTCACGCTGTCTGACCAGTGGAAGGCCGTGGTCCCGTCCTTCAAATATACGCAGACCCGCTCCAACAGCCCGGTTGCTGTCTATGCTGCTGGTCCGAAGCGCGACCTCTATATTTATGGTAAGATTCCCAACTCAGCCGGAGGTACCGGACGCGAGGAGTGGAACAACCTCGGTGGCGACTACGGTTCGGTGGCTATCCAGCTGATCGTAGAGGCCAATGGTGCAGCGCAGCAGGCGGTCACGCCCCAAGACTTTGGTACCTACCGTGTAGGTCTGGGACAGACGAAGACCGTCGATGTGACTTTCAACAATTTTGGTGAGTCGCTCAACAACCTTGATTATACCGTCACGATGGACGACAAGACATCGGACGAATATCATATTGATCTGACCGAGACGGACAATGCCCTGACGGGTACAGGCACGGTGACGGTGCCGGTGGTGCTGCCTGCCGCTTCCGCGATGGGCACCTATCCTGTGACGCTGACCGTCACCAAGGTGAATGGTGAGGAGAACCAGGCCGCCCGCAAGGAAGCCAGTGGCACTTGCATGACCGTCTTCAAGGACTTTGTTCAGAAGGTGTTTGTCGAGGAGATGACAGGTACGGGTTGTGGATGGTGTCCGCGTGGCATCGTTGGTATGCAGCTCATGAAGCAGAAGTATGGCGACCGCTTTGTCGGTGTGGCCATCCATCGCTACAACGCCAGCACCGACCCGATGGCTCCCCGCGAGTATCTCACGCTCGACGACCTTCCCGCAGGCAATGCACCCTTGTGCATCATCAACCGCAATGGCAACCAGGCCGTCGATCCTTATTTCGGATCAAGTGGCGAGAAGTTTGGTATCTCCCGCGATATCGAGAAGGAGCTGTACTATGGTACTGCCGAGGTCGGCGTGACGGTCTCTGGTGTCTGGAATGCTGAACAGACCGAGGTCACGGCCACGGCCGTTGTCGAGGCCAACATTGCTGGCGATTTCGACGTAGCCTTCATCCTCGTAGCCGATAGCGTAGTGGGCGACAATGCCGCCTGGTATCAGAACAACAACTATGCGCAGTATGATCCCGCCGACGGTGGCTATGCTGCCGATCCCAACCTCGCACAGTTCTGCAAGGGTGGTACCTACGGTGCCAGCCAGATCAAGCAGTATCCTTTCGAGGATGTGGTGATTGCGTCTTCCTACAACACGCGCTCCACCTTGGCTACGCTCGATCCAGTCTCTGCTGGCGGTACGGTCTATTCCACCTATACGTTGAAGCTCCCGACGAAGAATACCCTCAAGCCTTATATCAATAAGGATAAGGTGTCGGTTGTGGCTGTGCTCACCGAGAAGTCCACGGGCTATGTCCTCAATGTGGATCGCAACGAGCACATCACTCCGCTCACGGGCATCGTCGATGCTGCCCAGACCACTGGCGAGGCCGTGGAAGTGGCTCGCTACAATGCCGCAGGTCAGCGCATCAGCGCTCCCCAGAAGGGCTTGAATATCGTCAAGTTGGCCGACGGCCGCACGCTGAAGGTCATCGTCAAGTAACTATTAAGCAGTCTCCCTTTTCCTCCGAAAAGAGGGAAGGGAGACTGCTCACACATCTCAAAGATTGGTTTGCAACACGATCGGGTATCTTAACTCCGAATTGTCGCCACGAAGCCAGACTTTAACAATAAGCAGAAATCCTATGAAACGAATATTACTTTTGGCTGCCTCTTTCTTCTTGCTAATGGGCATGAGCGCCCAGGAGCGTCGTGCCGACGGTGCTGGATATGAGCGCAAGGTGGTCGTCGAGGAACTTACGGGTACGGCCTGTGGATGGTGTCCGCGAGGACTGGTCGGTATGAAGATGTTGCGCGACCTCTACGGCGACCGCTTCATCGGTGTTGCCGTCCATCAGTTCAACGCCACCGACCCAATGTACACGCCCGACTATGCCGACATCGACTGGAGTGATGGTGGCTCTAAAGGTGCCCCGTGCTGCATGATCGACCGCAATGGCGAGATCATCGACCCTTTCTATGGATCTGCCGGCGGAATGCGCGATGTGGCCAAGGACTTTGAGCGCGCCATGGAGGAGAAGGCTGTCTTAGGTGTGACCGTTTCGGGTGAATGGAACGCCGACTATACGGCGGTGCAGACAACCGCACAGGTGGAAGGCACGGAGGCTGGACGCTATGAGATGGTCTTCGTTCTGGTCGCCGACAGTGTGGCGGGCAATACCCAGCGCTGGCGTCAGCTCAACAACTATTGTGGCTATACCCGCGACAGTTTCGACGACGACTTGTTGGCTCCCTTCCTCAAGGATGGATCCTACGGTCGGCAGGGCGACTATTGCAAGTATATCTTCGAGGATGTATTGGTGGGTAGTTCTTATAAGAACAAAGGCACACAGTATAGTAAGGACATAGAAAACCTCGGTGGTTTTGTCGATGTGGTGCCTGGCGAGACGTCGGTTGCTACCTATACGCTGACACTTCCCACCAAGGACCCGTTGCGCCATGCAGTGGCCAAGGCCCATGTGGCTGTTGTGGCTATGGTGCTCGACACCGCAACTGGCCGCGTGATGAACGCGGACAAGTGCTATCTTGACAAGACGCCGACTGCCGTGGAGCGAATCTCTACCTCGGAGAAGATGGAGACTGCTCGCTACAATGCCGCGGGCCAGCGTCTTGACGCGCCGCAACAAGGTCTCAACATGGTTCGCTTCTCCGATGGCACGGTTCGTAAGGAGGTTGTCAGATAGCCTCTGAGTAGTGTGTCTCTTCATTAGAGTTTTCAAATTATCAATAATCATCCGCCCCTTCGTGGGGCGAAAACCAAATTATCAACAACAAGTAAAATGAAAAAAGTATTACTGTCTCTTGCGGCTGCCGCTCTCGCTCTGAGTGCTTCCGCACAGGTGAGCACCCGCGTGGTGTCAGTAGGTCCTTCGGCTGTCCAGTATGCTGGCGCAAAGAAGGTTGCCAAGATTGCCTCCAACCAGCGTTGGGCCGGCCTCTATTCTTCTGATGCTCTGGGCGAGTATGGTATTGGTATCCCCAACTACCCGGGCGATAACAAGTGCGCTGCCTACCTTTCTCCGACCGTGATGTCTGGCTATGTGGGCAAGAAGATCGTCGGTATGCGTTTCGGTCTCTGCGCTGCTTTGGACAATTCTCGCGTCTTCATCAACTCGGCTACTGGCGCTATCAACAATGTTCGCATCGGTGACGAGCTCTTCGCAAAGGATGTTGCTGCCCCCAATAAGGGCTGGAACGAGGTGACGCTCGATCAGCCGATCACCATCGAAGACGCTACGGGCTTCTTCGTCGGCTTCGACTATAAGCAGCTCAACACGACGAGCGGTGGCCGATACACTAACGATTGCTACCCCATTTCTATGGTGGGCGAGGGTGATGCCGAGGACAACAAGCTTTGGTTGTATTGCAACATCACTTCTGCTCAGGGTGGTCAGGGTCTTGGCTGGTATGGTTTCAACGGCCAGAACGAGAATGTGAGTATTCAGCTTCTCGTGGAGGGTGACTTCCCCGATTACAATGTTGCTCCGTCTGACTTCGGTAGCACCACGGGTGCCGTGAATACCGACGTCAACTTCACGGTGTCTTTCTTCAACAACAGTAAGGAGGCCGTCCGCGACCTCGACTATGTGGTCACTGTCGATGGCGAGGCTCAGGCTGAGCAGCATGTCACTCTGGCCAATGCCATTGCTGTTGGTAGCAAAGGCGAGTTCGACGTGAAGGTTCCTTGTGGCTCTGAGGTGAAGAACCGCGACGTCAAGGTCAAGGTGACGAAGGTCAATGGCAATGCCAACCAGGCTGAGAAGGCTGAGGCCAAGGGTACGCTCATCGTTGTCTCTAAGGTCTTCAAGCGTGGTGTCGTCGTTGAGGAGCTGACTGGTACGGGTTGCGGATGGTGTCCGCGCGGTCTTATCGGTATGGAGAAGGCTGCCAAGAACTATCCTGACAACTTCGTCGGTATCGCTATGCACCAGTTCAACGCCAGCGACCCGATGTACACGGCCAACTATGCCAACGTTGGTCTTTCAGGTGCTCCCTCTTGCGTCATCAACCGCAATGGCAAGACCATCGACCCGTATTATGGTTCTAAGAAGTCTATCCTCGACGACATGGCTGCTGCTGTCAAGGAGGTTCCGATGGTCGGTGTAGAGGTCAATGGTGTTTGGAACCAGGATTCTACCACTGTCACGATCAACGCCAGCATCGACTCTTATGTCTCTGGCAATTACGAGATCGCCTACGTCCTCATTGCTGATAGCTTGACGGGTGCTGGCTCTTCTTGGCGTCAGGGCAACTACTATGCTACGCAGTACACGAAGCAGCAGCTGATCAACAACGGTGAGGAAGACCTCTCTATCCTGGGTAAGGGCGGCGACAAGGGCTCTTCTTACATCCAGTGGGACTTCATGGACGTGCTCATCGGTAGCTCTTATCGTAACACGACCAACCAGGCTGCTCCCATCACGTTGACTGCCAATGAGACGACGACTGCCTCTTACGAGGTGGCTATGCCGACCAAGGCTGCCCTCAAGAACGCCCTCAAGGCCACGGGCCGTAAGGTGGCTGCTATCGCTATCATCATCGACAAGCAGACGGGTCAGGTCGTAAACGCTGGCAAGAGCTACAACATCACCGCTGCTACCGGCATCCAGGGCGTCACGGGCAACGTGAAGGCCGATGCTGTCGAGGTGGCTCGCTACAATGCTGCTGGTCAGCGCATCGAGGCTCCGGTGAAGGGTCTCAACATCGTCAAGATGAGCGATGGCCGCACCATGAAGGTGATCGTGAAGTAAGCTCCACAATGACTCTTTGCGCCAACCATTGAAGCTGGCGTGATAGCATAATCAAAGGCTCCAGTCATCAACGATGGCTGGAGCCTTTTACTTCTCTGGACGGCTCTGTCAGACCATATCAAAAATCCCCTGCTGCATCGCGCAGCAGGGGATTCAAATATAAGTTGCATTCTTCTTGTTTCAACTGAACCACCGCTGTTCCTATCAGGAGAAGTCAGGTGGTAGCGAGAAGAGAATGCTTGAGAGACTTCGTTATTTAGTCGTTGTTGCCACGACGGGGACCGCCTCTGCGCTCACCACGCTCGCCACGCGGGCGACGCGGGCGCTCCTGGTAGCCTTCCGGTTTCGGCTCCAGCACACGGTGGGAGAGTTTGTACTTGCCCGTCTTCGGGTCGATCTCCATCAGTTTCACCTTGATCTTGTCGCCCTCGTGGAGGCCAGCATCCTCAACGGTGTTCAGACGGTTCCAGTTGATCTCTGAGATATGGAGCAGTCCGTCCTTGCCAGGCATGATCTCGACGAAGCAGCCATAAGGCATAATCGAACGGATCGTACCCTCGTAGATCTCGCCAACCTCGGGGATGGCGACGATGGCCTTGATCTTCTGGATGGCAGCGTCGATGCTCTCCTTGTTGGGAGCACTGACCTGCACCTTGCCTACACCGTCGGTCTCGTCGATCGTGATCGTCGTGCCCGTATCTTCCTGCATCTGCTGGATGATCTTTCCACCCGGGCCAATGACGGCACCAATGAACTCCTTCGGAATATCGAAGGCAACGATGCGCGGTACGTGCGGCTTCATCTCAGCACGCGGCTCTGCGATGGTCTCGGTCAACTTGCCAAGGATGTGCTCGCGGCCAGCCTTGGCCTGCATGAGGGCCTTCTCGAGGATCTCGAAGGACAGACCGTCGCACTTGATATCCATCTGCGTGGCAGTCAGACCGTCTTTCGTACCTGTGGTCTTGAAGTCCATGTCGCCCAAGTGGTCCTCATCGCCGAGGATATCGGAGAGGATGGCGTATTTCTCCTCGCCCGGATTCTTGATCAGACCCATGGCGATACCCGATACCGGCTTCTTCATCGGAACACCAGCGTCCATCAATGCCAGCGTGCCAGCGCAGACCGTAGCCATGGAAGAAGATCCGTTGGACTCCAGAATCTGGCTGACGAGGCGCACCGTGTAGGGGAAGTCCTCGGGAATCTGACCCTTCAGACCACGCCATGCCAGGTGACCATGGCCGATCTCACGACGTCCTACACCACGCTGGGCCTTGGCCTCACCCGTGCAGAACGGCGGGAAGTTGTAGTGGAGGAGGAAACGCTGGTAAGACTTGTCGAGCACGTCGTCCACCAGTTTCTCATCCAGCTTCGTGCCCAGCGTACAGGTGCTGAGGCTCTGCGTCTCTCCACGCGTGAAGATGGCAGATCCGTGAGGCATCGGAAGCGGTGACACCTCGCACCAGATGGGGCGGATGTCGGTCGTCTTGCGACCATCGAGGCGGATACCCTCGTCCAGGACGCAACGGCGCATGGCATCGCGCTCCACATCGGCGTAGTAGCGCTCGGCCTCGGCGTGCTTCTCCTCCAGGTCCTCATCGCTGAGGTCGCTGTGGGCAGCATCGTATTTCTCAAGGAAATCGGTAATCAATTGCTTGAAAGACTCCTCGCGCTCCTTCTTCGGGAGAGCCTGCTTCACGAGGTCGTAGGCGGGCTGATAGAGCTCGTCCTTGATCTGCTGGCGCAGCTCCTCGTCGTTGATCTCGTCGTCATACTCGCGCTTGGTGTCGGTGCCGAGCTCCTTCATCAGTTCCTCCTGCAGCTCGCACATCGGCTTGATAGCCTCGTGGGCGGCCTTGAGGGCACCAATCAGATCCTGCTCGGAGACCTCGTCCATCTCGCCTTCCACCATCATGATGTTGTCCTTCGTAGCACCCACCATGAGGTCCATGTCGGCCTCCTTCATCTGCTCCGTCGTCGGATTGATGACATACTCGCCGTTGACGCGGGCTACGCGGCACTCAGAGATGGGGCACTCAAACGGGATGTCGCTGCAAGCCATGGCGCAAGAGGCGGCAAAACCGGCCAATGCGTCAGGCTGGTCCACGCCATCGGCAGACAAAAGCATGATCTGGACATACACCTCCGTGTGGTAGTCGGAGGGGAACAAGGGCCGCAGGGCGCGGTCAACAAGGCGTGAAGTGAGGATTTCGTTGTCACTGGGCTTACCCTCGCGCTTGGTAAATCCTCCGGGGAACCGTCCGGCGGCCGCGTACTGCTCGCGGTAATCTACCTGCAAAGGCATGAAATCGGTACCTGGTACTGCTTCTTTGGCGGCGCAAACAGTGGCCAGGAGCACAGTGTTGCCCATCTTCAGGACAGCGGAACCATCGGCTTGCTTTGCAACCTTTCCCGTTTCAATCGTGATGGCACGTCCATCAGGCAATTGAACTGTTTTGGTAATTACGTTCATCTAAAAAATAATTAATCTTTATTGTTTTGACCTACATCTCAAGGGAAAGGCGAATCTTGCCAATTCACCTACCAGCTTCTTCACTTATCAGCCGTGACAATGTCTTCCCAAAAAAATAAAATCATGCAAAATTACTCATATTTTTGCAGACCGACGAAGAAGCGCCTTTTATTTCGCTTTTTTTATGAATTGATTGGGGGTGAAGTATAGCGACAGCGTATCGTCTGAAATGGAAGGTCTGTCCAAAAACGAGTAGGAGTTGTGGAAAAAACGGCTGCATGCTACGGCCTTTCGGACGAAAATCCGTAATTTTGCAACTGGAATCAGAGAGACAACACAGAATGGAAGTACAGATAGAGCGTAGTTGGAAGGCCCATTTGGAGCCGGAGTTTGCGAAACCTTATTTCGCCCAACTTACTGAGGCGGTGCGACAGGAGTATGCCGCCTTCCCGTGTTATCCCCCGGGCCGGTTGATCTTCAATGCTTTCAACCTTTGCCCCTACGACCGTGTGAGGGTGGTGATCATAGGGCAGGATCCCTACCATGAGCCTGGGCAGGCAATGGGCTTGAGCTTCTCCGTGCCCGATGGAGTCGCGTTGCCTCCCTCTCTTCTCAATATATACAAGGAAATCAGGGACGACCTGGGTGTCGAGGTGTCGTCTTCGGGCGACTTGACTCGTTGGGCCGAGCAGGGCGTGTTGCTTCTGAACGCTACCTTGACGGTGCGGGCACATCAGGCCAACAGCCATCAACGGTTGGGGTGGACCACCTTCACCGATGCGGCTATCCGCGCGCTGAGCGATGGTCGCGACCATTTGGTCTTCATGTTGTGGGGTGGTTTTGCCCGAGGGAAGAAATATCTCATCGACTCCTCGCGCCATCTCGTGCTCGAAAGCGTCCATCCCTCTCCCTTGTCTGCCAACCGAGGCGGCTGGTTTGGCCAGCATCAGTTCTCCCGTTGCAATGCCTATTTGGCCGAGCACGGCATGGACCCCATCAACTGGTAGCGTCTCATGATGTAGTAATCACGCATTCTACCGCCAATGTATGGCGTGTGAATGGCGTGGAAAGTAGAAAAAATGGAATTGCATATCCTTCAAGTTGGCGACGTACTGGTGTCGCCAGATATATTCACAGAGAAGTTTTGTTGCGACCTCGACGCATGCAAGGGTGCTTGCTGTATCGAGGGCGATGCGGGGGCGCCCGTCACGATGGATGAGACACTCGCCATCGAGGACGTACTGGACACGGTATGGCCTTCGTTGTCGGCCCAGGCCCAGTCGGTGATCGATCGTGGTGGTGTAGCCTATACCGACGAGGAGGGCGACTTAGTGACGAGCATAGTGGGAGGCAAAGACTGCGTCTTCACCTGCTATGACAAGGACTGTTGTCTGTGTGCCCTTGAGAAAGCCTATCGGGCCGGGCAGACTGAGTTTGTCAAGCCCATCTCTTGCGCCCTTTACCCCATCCGAGAGAAGCAGTTTGCCCCCAATCTCTATGGACTCAACTATCACCGTTGGAAGATTTGTGCACCGGGCAGAAAGAAGGGAGAGAAACTGGGCCTTCCTTTGTACCGTTTCCTCGAAGGTCCCCTCACCCGTCGCTTTGGCAAGGCGTGGTATGAGGAACTGTGCAGTATAGCAAAAGAGCTGGGGCTATAGTCAGCTCCCAGCTCTTTGGAGGAGTGGCCGCTCCTTTTCGTTAGGCCTTACTTTATTTGGGTACGATGACAATCGTGATGGTGGCATCGGAGAAATGATACGCCCTGTCGTCGTATTTCAGCAGATAGACACGGGTGGCCTTCTTGTCGTCTGCGACCATTGTGATGGTGGTCTCGTCGTTCTTCCTATTGGTCACCGTGTGTCTATGCCGTTGCGCCTCGCGCTTGAATCCGTGGATAAACCTCTGTGCGTTGACTCCGTTCACGACCAGTCGTTTCACCACCTTCTTCACGCGGCTTGTGTTGGGATCGCGCTCCACGGCACTTGTAAATTTCGATCCACCTATGGCAGAGTATTCTTCTACCATCCTGTCGATGCTATTCTGAGCCCGCAGAGGCATCGAGAGCAGCAGGGATAGTCCTAACCATACTATGAATTGATATTTCATGTCAGCCTTCCTTTCACTTTAGTTTTTGAGTATTTCTTTGAGTCTTTGTCTTTCCGCGGGGTCGCCTATGCTCTCCAGCACCTCCTGTTCGGCCTCCTCAATGACGGCTTGCCCATCCGCCTCGCGTTCTATCTGTTTTGCGTCGGCCAGCGTCTGGCGTATGTCGTCTTTGATTTCCCGCAGGTTGTCGTAGCGCTTACCATCCACGATCATGTAGCTGCCCCCATAGAGTTGTGCCAAATGGCGCTCCTCCTGCAGGGTGTAGAGCCACATCCCGCCCAAGGAGATCAGCACGGCAGCTGCTGCTCCTACTGCCCACTGTGTCCAGCGGATCGTCCATCGCGGTCTCTTCCGTGGCTTTTCTTCCTTCTGGGGCGATGGCAGCACGGCCAGGTCGCGGAAGTATTCGGCGTAGGGGAGCAATGACTCATCGACATTTTCGTTTTGTGAGAAATAGTCGTAGAGCAGCTTTTCCTCAGCGAGGGTCGTCTCTCCGTCGAGGAATCGTTCCACCAGATTGTTTATTTGTTCGTCTTGCATGATGTAGAATGATATAGTTTGAGAATCGTTCGTCGCGCTCTGCTCACTGTTTGTCGCACCGATTCGGGCGTGGTGCCCGTTATCTCGGCGATATCGGCATATTCCATGCCTTCTATGTGGCGCAGTCTGAAGATGGTCTGTTGCAGCGTCGGCAGTTTGTTGAGCAGCCTGACGATCCGCTCGTAGCGTGCGTCCACCTCTTTTACCGGTTCAGCTATGGCCAGCGTCTCTACCGCAGTGGTGCGTTTATGGCGTCGCAGGGTATCGATAGCTAGGTTTCGGACGAGTACGAAGGCCAGCGGCGCTATCGGCATGTGCAGGTTGGCATGGAGCTGCCATAGCCGAAGGAGCGCGTCTTGCACGATGTCTTCCGCACAGTCGCTATCTCCTGTGTGGCGCCGCGCCGCGCTCATCAGTTGGGGCCGCAGCCGTCGTACCTCATTTTTGAATTGTGTCTCGTCCATTGTCGCTGGTATCTTGAGGCATGGCATTCTTCTCCGTGGTGTGGGTCGTCAATAGTTGTTGAGTCCTTTGGTGTTGATCCGTCCCATACCACTGTTGTCGATGTCGGTATCGTCGGCAGTGCCCTTGAGTATCATCTGTGCCACGCCGCTATTGACTGCGCGTAGTGTTTTGCAGTCCACCTCTGCGGCGAGGACTCCGACGCCACTGTTTGCGATCTCCGCCTTCGCACCTTTGAAGTGAATGGTCGTATTTCCTGACCCTGTATTGACCAAGTGGATTTGGTCGCCCGTGATGGTAGCGTCCATACTGCTCACACCACTGATCATCATGTTGGCCTCGTTGCAAGTCACATCGGACAACTTCACCTGGTTGACTCCCGCCATGACGATATCCAGTTTCGGCACGTTGAGGTGTTCGGCACTGAATGTGCATACCCCCGACATCTCTAGTTTGCGCAGCGAAGGGGCGGTGATGTAGAGGTCCACCTCCTGCTGCTCGCTGTGCTTCCCGTCCAAGTCGCCGACATAGGCTCTGTTGCGCTTGCCTATGCTAAAGCGCTTGGTGGGAAGACCTAAGTCGGCGGTCCGCAGCTTGAGGCAACCGTTGTGGGTTGAGACTTCCAGCAAGTCGAGGTTCCCGTGGTGTAACTTGGCTACGACGCGCGTCTCGTTGCCCTGTGTGAAGTAGATGTTGGCTATTGTTCCGCAGTCGATGTGGTCGAAATCCTTCACCTGATATTCTCGTGTGTCGATGACTTCGTCCTTCCCAGCCTGCTTCTTTCGGTCCTTTGTGTCGGGAGAAGGTGCGGCGGAAGTGTTGAAAGCGTTGCCCGCATAGTCCTGTGCAGGTATAGTGGCGACGTTGTGCTGACAAGCTGTTGCGACACCGCTGAAGAGCAGCGAGGCAAGCATAGCAATGATTGTTGTCTGTTTCATAACTTCTTCGTTTTTGTTTAACTTCTACCCATAATACGCAGAGCACGTCGTTTTGTGACACAAAGATGCGATTTTTTTTAAACCGAGAAACTCGCTCCTTGGGGAGGAAGAAATCACTTGTGTGGGCACCACCTACAAGTCACCTTCTGGCAGAAACAGTGATTTTAGTCGTGTAAGCCCTTCCTCCACCTATTCTCCAAGTACCCTCCACGTATCCTTCTCCCTTCCAGGTTATATCGCTTCCGTATTGTTTCCGTATTGTTTCCGCTTCCGGAAGCGAGAACGATAGGAGAACGATAGGAGAACGATACGGGAACGATACGGGATCAATACGGGATCAATACGGGATTGATACGAGACCGATACGAGAACGGTCTTTTCCGACTCCTAACCGATGAGATTGATATGAATTCTAACTTTTTCATCATTGTTTCTCTTGATTATATTTTACATTTCAGCCACTTGCCTCTTCCAGTCGTTTATGCCAAGAAGGCTGGCTCTCCATTTGCCCTGGCGCAGCCACTATACAAAGATAACCTTCCGTCCAGCCGAATGCAAGCCGATTAGCATGAATTAACGCCCCATTAACTATTCCTTCGTATCCATTTAACAAAACCCATCCCAGGGCAAAAGCCTTCATTGCGGCCATTCCTCATGCCCTTCCCCCAGTTTTTCCCGTCCAAAGGTTGCTACCTCCAATCTCTATCAGCAGCCAAGAGATACAGGTTATGATATGTCAAAATAGCGAACAAACAAAACCATCAAGTTTGAAAATCATTTACGACAAAGGCCACCGAGACCCAAGGAGTGTTAGCCCTCTTAGTCCCAGTGGCCTTATAGTATTACCGTTCACGATTCCTTCTTCGGTTTGCTTCCGTCCGCTTCGCTCAGTATCAAGGTCAGCATGTTGAAGAAGTCCTGGTCAAGGCGCTTGCGGATCAAAACGAACAACTCTGGTACGAACACGGGCTTTTCCGTGAACTTGGAAAGCCCAAGCAGATACTGCATGTACGGATTCTCCTGGATGGCCTGGAAAGTCGATTTTTCAAGACCATGCGCAGAATGGGGCATCTAAACCCAATCTCTTGGCAGTGTAAGCAAGGCACATTACATTTGCACACGATAATCGGTCAGCAGTGCATACTCTGACCATAGTAGTAACATAAAAAGCAAAGTAAAATGCCAAAGAAAGAAAATGGAAATTTCACGGAAGCAGAACTCAGGGCATTCACAGGTGAAGTACCCGTAGCCTCTGAGAGTAAGAAACAAACGGAGCAGTCAGGACTCAGTCCCGTTACTATCCGGAGTACAGACGCCAGTCCATTGGCTGAGGCGACGGGAGATGAACAGGGCGAAGAATCTCTTTTCCCTGCCGTTAGAGAGGATGCTGAACTATCCCCTACGTCTGTACCTTCCCCGACGTCTGACACGTCATCCACAACAGTGCGACGGATAAGCAGCAAGCAGCGCAAGTTGTTGCTCGACGAGTACCGTGCCACCTTCCTTCAGGTGCCGAGGATCGTCAACCGCCGCCCCGTGTTCGTCAGTGAGGAAGTCCGCCAGAAACTCGACCAGATTGTCCTCCGCCTGTCCGAGACGCGACGGATGAGTGTCACGGGACTGCTGGAAAACATCTGCCGCCACCACATCGCCATGTATGAAGACGACATTGAGCAGTGGCGTAAATTGTGAGCGATAAGACCAAACCTAAAGGCTATGGGAGTGGCATTGACGCTGAAAGCGGAATTGGTTGAGAAACAATAGTTTCGAGAGCAAGCAAGGTTGTGTTTTCGTAACCCGAAAACTACCTTGCCCGCTCTTTCAGACGGGACAAATCCGCTCCCGACGGTCGCAGATTTCAGAGTTTGGTTACTGAAGTAAGATAACACAGAAAACAATGTAAGCAATGACAATAATGGTAACAGGGAAAAGAAAGGAAACAGAAGCCGGGGTTAAGACCCAACGGCACAAGGGGGTAAGACCGACACTGCCGGCAGTTCGTCATCAACTATGAGGACTCCATTCGTCGCCGCTATGAGATGGAACAGGAAGCCGCCATGCGTGACAGCATAGGACGCCTGATGATACAGCAATCGAAGGATATTAGAAAGAAGATGAAATAGTCTAAACTTCTTACTATACTGCTGACCTACATCTGCCAAAGGGGTTCCTGTCGCCAGTTAGACGGGAACCCCATCATGGACGGATCTATTGACGGATTGCGAAGCAACAGTAGCTTTAGGTCACCAACGAAAGTGTTATTTGCATCAATAGCATTCAGCCAATAGGCAATACAGCAGAGTTGGGCGTATAGCGACTCTTCCCTGAAAGTGAAGTTCGTAATCCACTTGTTGGGCATCACTTGTGGCGTAGTTGGTTTCAGAGGGTATGCCCGATTCCATACTCTGGCGTGATGGGCACAATGATTGCGTAGCGAAGTCAGACTCTCCAGCCAACTTGATAGGAACTTGTGGTGATTCAGTCCAAACTCATGTGCGACATCATGCTTCAATTGTGACTCGCTGAAGTTATTATAAAGTTTCGATAATTCGCCCAACGAAATCACCTCCAGTGTCTTCCAAACAGGAGGAAGGTCTGGATCTGTGTATTTGCGGAAATGCTCACGGATATACCGCTCCTTAGAACGTCCTACTTCTTTCTTGATGGTATCGAGATTTGTCTGGAAACGCCTTTGGTTTACGGCTTTCGTTGTATCCATAAACCAGAATGGGCCACATGTGGGAGCAAAGTGTTTGATGATTTTCGATCTGACAGCCACCTCGATAGTCTGAATAGCCTTGAAAAGCAGAGCCTTCAAGTCCTTGTCGAAATAGTAGCAAGCCAGCACTTCCTCAAAATGACTATTGGGTAGAAACTGGTGCGTATGGTGGTCTGCTTCCAGATGATACCAGTAGTCTGCCAATCGGAAGTAGCTGATAGCATCAAGAGCCTGTTCTGCCTTATTGGTGTCAGCAATTATCAGACCTCTGCTTTGCAGTGTCTGAATCTGCTGTGCCAGTGTCATCGCTTGTTTGGTATATCTCATGTCTATATACAAAAAATGTCCCGCTGGGTACGCTGTTCTTATGGGAAGCGGGCGGGATTTGTCGATGCAAAGATAGACATTATTTCCGAATCTTCCAAGTTTTTTGAACTTTTTTGCTTGTTTTCGCCTAAAAAGTGGTTTCACAAGCCTTGTGAAAGGAAATTTTTATTCTTTTTCCCTCCGAAATGATATAAATTCCTAAAAAAACGTATCTTTGCATCGTTTTCTGAACCGCTCCGGCTTTGCTGGCTTGCTGCCATCGGGACGCAAGAGTGCCGAAGCTCAAGGGTGGAGGCTGCGGGACGGGAACCTATATATAGGAAAGGCGTTACTTGACGCTTTGTGCTTGACGTTCTGGAATCTGGCAGTTCCCTAAACGTTTGTCAAACATCAAGGCAACAATGACGTCCATGGATATGTAGTATCCGACAAATGAATTGCTGACGGCTATCATTGGCTTCGATGCAGTTATCGTTGTTTATATACATATCGGCGTGCCTGTCGTTGCTCAAATTCTCCACATGCTTCACTATTAAGGCACCAACAACCATGCGGGCGGGCTTGTTGCCTGCGCCGCAATGGCTGTTCCTCAGACGCTTGTTGTATTCTTTTTCGATCTTGGCCCAGGGGAGGCGGTCGGCAAGCTTGACCCAGCGGTTGGACTTGCTCAAACCCAAGAGAGACTCTTGGAGTTCAAACAAGTCGTGTATACGGTATTGTGAGTAGTATTTCATGTCGCCCTTTGTTTCCATCAAGTCCTTCTATTCTGCGAGTTTTATCAGAAACACCAATGGCAAGCACACTACCATCGGCATTAGCCATAGCCACAATGGGTACAGCTAATGATTTCGGGTCAATCTGTATGCTCTTGCAATCGAATGTTTGACATTCTTTGCGAACCTGTATTTCTTCTATTGTCATCATTTCAAGTTATTTCTCTTGATGGGTTCATTATAATGATTTACAGGAAAGTTTTTCCATTATCAAAATAGAGAGGATGGCTTTTGTCTGTTAGAAACTGTGTCTGCAAATCCATTAGTTCCGAGTTTGCTCCCGTTACTTCCAAGTCTTTATCATATACGACATATAAGTCAATAGAAAGCATTTGTTCTACCTCTATGGATTGCCCCGCAATGGATTGTGTCGTACATTTTGGCTTGATAATGTCATCAAAAGTGTGCCACAATTGATCGATTGCGTCATTTGCCCTTTGGACAATAGTCTGATAGTTGGAGGACGTGACATTTGTTTTGAACTCAATCAGACACATGTCCTTTTCTGTCAGAAGCATCCCATCACATATGCCTCCTGCAACAACACTTTTCCCAGTAAGGATTCGGTGATCAAGTGGTAGCAAAACAATCGTATTGTTGTTGGGATTTGTTGCAACGAAACACTTTGAAACAAACTCGGGTGCTACATCTGTCCAATCTGTATAGCCAAGTTTACTATCATCATAGATGTAAAGATACTCAGCGGAGCTTTTGTCAAAAGCATTAGCCACACCTAATGCGCCACAATATTGTAATGCGGAGCACAACCGGAGATTTGTTATGGCAACAGGCAAATTCCTATCTTGCGAGAGTCTTGGCATAGCACTGGTATAAAGAGTTAAATATTCGCATAATGTCACCTGACGCAGAATCTAATTCGTTCTTTGAAACAAGCCCCGTGTTAGGATTTATAGCAGATTGACAATAGCTTGCATCTGAAGAAGAGAGACGATATGCAGCTATGTCTTCTTCATTGATCTGATACTTCACTGGCAAAATGTTCTCTATCAGCCTTCTCTGTCCCGCACTCGCATTGGCATACGCCTTGGCACCCATAATCATTGTATTGACAATTGCCAATGAATATGGACTATGAGTAGTGAACACAAGCATATTCTCATCAGAGCTTGCATTGTTGTAAACCAGAGATTTGAGCACTTCCATCTGTGAACGAGGGAAAAGGTTTAATTCTGGTTCTTCAACTATGTTTATAAGCTGATTATATCTATTGGCATATGACAATTGGCGAATCATCATATCCTTGATACTGTCAGAATATTCATCATTCTGCATGATTTCAGCTACTCTTTTTTCCAATTTGTCTTTTTCTTCTTTAGAGAGCTTGATTTCCTCTTTGTCAGAAACCTTACTACTCAGAAACTCTGATACAATACACATTGGAAGGGACGACTGAATTCCACTAGAAGCATTAGTGAGTCTCACCTTATAGTTAGCACCATGAATCCAACCTGTATCATTCAAACTGTCATATTCAAAGCGTAATCCCTCAAACGGAAGATTATAACCGCTCTGAAAGAATTTCTTTGCATTTACAAACTCGTCAGAGAAAGTCTCACTGGAGTCTGGCAGCTCTTTCAAAAGCTTTGACTTATTCTCGGCTACGCTTACAATTGAACGTTCTGCTAGAACATACATTACCTTTGAGATGCCTTTTATGTCCTGACCTTTGTCTGTTACACAGAAATTCCCGTTCTCATACAAAAAATCGTATAGTTCTCCTTCAAATTTGATATATGGGTTCCCATTAACAATGAAGGAATCTATTCTATGATATGCACACAACTTTGTCTTGAACCTGTTATATTGCTCAAAGTATGAGAGTTTGTATTTCTTTTGGCTTAACACCTTCTCTAACCATTTAAACGTGGAGAAAAGTTTTGCGACACAACTTTTGCCTGTGCCTTGGTCTCCTATGAACAAGGTAACTTTCTTAAATATAATATCAAGGTCTTTGACGGGACCAAATGATTTTACTATTAAACGTTCGTTCATATGATTTTCTTTTTTGTATTCTTGCTTATAACGCTTTTGTCGACAGACGGAATTAGTACGACCAGATTCTTGCCATTGATATTGACAAGTGCCAACTTGTTTGTTTCGGGCAACAAGGATGTTTTACCACTGCCGTTAATGCCTGCCAGAATATTCACATCGTTATTGGCAACGAAGTGAACATCATATTTGCTCCAAAGACGGACTTTGACTTCTTTTATTATGGAGTACGGCATAATGTGTAGTCCTAAATATACTTTTGTATTTACCTGTATTATTAATACATACGCGTACAAAATTAATTGTTTTTCCACAGAATAACGAAGGATAATCATTTTTTTCTATCCAGTACAGGTGTTTTTATATCGTTTTCTTCACTTTTATTCTCCGCAACAGACATTTTAACCCAAGTTTGACCCTTTATCAAATCGTGAATTTCTTGCTGTCCAATGTCATATCTCAAGTTTTTATCGTTATTTGCCGGCAAAGATATTGACGTGCTGACTAAATTATCAATACAGGTTAGTTGTTTCTTATAAAAAGCTCACAAAAACAGAAGTTTTTTCAACCTGTGATAATAATTGGCACACCTTCATATTACTTTTGCCGCAACATTAAAGATACAGTTATGAAAAAGTCTTCAAAATATGAAAGCGCTGTAAAGGATGCGAAGACATTGGAATCCGTCATTCCGAAACAGCTTGCAGAATACACGACAAGGGCATTAAGTAAACTAAACGAAGCGCTTGGGGGCGATGTCGGCGGATATGTAGCAAACAGACTGCACATGAGCCATGAGGAACTGAGGGAAGCATTGGCCGCCGAGCAAATCGATGGTGTTGCATTGGCCATTTACAATATAGAGAAACGTGGACAGTCGGTAGTCATAGGCGACCAAACGGGTATAGGCAAAGGCCGACAAGCTGCTGCCATGATACGCTATGGACTGTTGTCTGGCTATCTGCCAATATTCTTCACCGACAGATATACCCTGTTCAGCGATATGTACCGCGACTGTAAAGCGCTTGGCATTAAGGAGGCACGGCCATTGGTGGTGAATGCAGGTGTGTCGGTTGTCGACTTTGACCATGTGGTTGAGCAGAAAGCGACATGTACGTCCGACGAGATATGGTCTCCCGCAGACGAAGAAGATAACGAAAAGTATGAGGCAGAGCGCATGGCGCTCTACCAGAAACAGTATGAGGTGGTGTACAAAGCTCCCAAGAAATCTGTCCTTCAAGAAATATTCATAAAAGGTGAACTGCCACAGGATGCCTTCGACTATCTCATGATTACCTACTCTCAACTGAAAGATGCCAAACGAGACATGACACGTCTCAACTTCCTCATGGCGTTGTGCGAGCAACATCGTGTGCTGTTCATCTTCGACGAAGCCCACAAAAGCAGTGGAGTGAACGCTGGCAAAGCATCGGTTATCACGCAAGGCATAAACATGATTCTTGAAGAAACGCCACAGACGCAATGTGTATTCCTTTCTGCCACTTTTGCCAAGCGCCCGGAATGTTTGCTCACCTTCATGAGACGCACGACCCTGAGTGCCTTGGCTACAGAAAACACGCTCAAGGATGCCTTGCACTGTGGTGGAGTGCCCATGCAAGAATATGTTTCGTCTTGTTTGGCTGCCGAAGGACAAATGATCAGACGCGAGCACTCTGGCGAGGGTTTGCCAACTCCAGTCTATACATATCTTGATGAAGACCTCGACGTACATGGTGAGCAGTTTGATAAGGTAATGTTCTTCTTCCGTGAAATAGTAAAACTCTCTGCAATGGTTCGCACAATGGTTAATCATGCCCTTATGTACAACGTGCTTCTACCCTTCAACTGCTATCCCACAAGAGCACAACTTTTCTATATCAACAAAGTGTTGTTGCTTTCCTTGAAAGCGAAAAAGGTGGCGCAAGCCGCCATTGAGAATGTAAGGCAAGGAAGAAGTGTGGTGATTGGCATGAGCGACACGCTTGAGTGTATCGTACAGGACGTGACAGCGAACGAAGACGGATCCGTTCGTGGCGACATATCTGCGTTGTTGTTGCGCTTGTTGGAAAAGACGGTTTGTGGAAGCGGCTCTACCAACAGTGCCAATCGACCTGTTTTTGAAATGGTAGAAGAATTGGAAGAAATGTCATTGAAGGCAGAAGCCAAAGAGATAAGCGACTACTACACAAGTATCAAGCAAGATATAACCGAAGAGGTGTTTCATCTCCCCGTGTCGCCTATCGACGTAATACGGCAGCTGATAACTGCCGAGAAGTTTGTTGCGCCCAATGGTGAATACCTAAACATCCGTTTTGAGGAATGTACGGGGCGAGCACACCAACTGGATTATCTCTCACCTGAGGGCGATGACGACTTCATCAACGCTGTCATCGGGTCAAGAAAGAAGCGTCACTCTAACCTCATATTCAATGATTTCCAAAACAACAAGTTAGACGTTATTCTTATCAATGCCTGTGGAGCTATAGGTGCAAGTGCGCACGCCATTTCCACCGCTGAGGTGCCAGAGGACCAAGTGCGCCAACGCAAGATGCTCATCGTGCAAAACGACCTTGACGTGAATATCGACTTGCAGAAGCGTGGCCGCATCAACCGAACTGGTCAACGTGTCGACTTGCCTCCATTGTATGAGTACATCATTACGGCCATTCCTTCGGAGAAGCGCCTCAATATGATGCTCCGGGCAAAGTTGCGGTCGCTGAGTGCCAACACTGCCGCATGGCAAGACCAAGACCGTGAACAAGCCGACTTTGTGGACATTGATAACAAGTATGGCAATGAGGTGGCAAAAGAGTATTTGTCTGAACACACAGAACAAGCTGTGGTCCTCGACCTTACACGCAATGTGACAGCAAGCCGACTGCTCGCACGGAGTGCCATGCTAAGTGTGGCGGCACAACAGAGCATCGTAGACGACCTGATATCGGGTTATACGACGCTTGAGGCTGAACTTCGCCGAATAAACCAGTGGGACCTGGAACGTGAATTCCGTGATTTCGAGGCCGACTTTGTCAGGGAAGAGCTTTTCACTACTGCCAAGACGAAGACAAGGCTTGGTGGGTGCTCCTATCTTACAACCTATAAATGCAAGCAAAAGACGTTTCCGTATAGCTATGAGACAGTGACTGAACTTTGCCAGAAAGCTAAGGCGGTTTACGGAAATCCATATAAGGAGAACCCTGCCTTACAGAAACAGGTAAAAGATTATTATGCCCACCGAGACAAAAATGCCCACCGCCGCTTCAAAGCACGCTGCAAACTGCTGCATGACGGTGCAAAACGCATATTGACAACATATTGTGGTGATGAGGAGTTGGCAGACACATGGTTGCAAAAAGCATGCACGCCTGTAGACAAATGGAGCTCAACAGAATTTGAAGATGTGAACGAGCAGAAGCGTGCCAAGCGAATCATGCAGAAACTGGTTTCATTCTCTAACGAGTACAACCATCTGCTTGAAGCTAAAAAGCAAGAGATGAAAAAATACGCAGAAGAAAGGAAAAGACTTGTCAAGGTATTGTCAAAAGCGGAAATAGGAAACGGATACGTCATCACTGAGAATGTGGAGGGCGAGGTAATGCCACAAGATAAAATTAAAAGTGTATTGACAGACATACGATTTGGTAAAGATGAGCAATCCAGATTCCTTCCCAGTAAAGTGGAGTTTGTATTTGCATTGACAGCTGTACACACGGAAATTCGCATCAATTTGGTTCATAATAACAGTTGGAGTAATTACGATCGTCTTTGTGATATTTTTTCTTCAAGAGCTTGGCAGCCGAGCGCAAGCGTTTGGAACAAGGATATTGCGCTCTACAACAACAAGATTGTGGAGCGCAAGATTATCACCGGCAACATTCTTGGAGCATACGTCCATCCTGCCATCGCCGAACTGAAGCCTCGCTTCATATCCTTCTCGCTGAAGAAAAAGAAAGGTGGCAAGGCTCAAACGCAGATCGGATTACTCTTGCCTATGGACGAGTCGAAGGTAAGAAAAGCGTTAGACACGGTTTCTATTCCTCTACACGAAGGGTTCAAATATGCCACCAATACCAACACAAGTTATACGATAGCCGGCTTGGGGGTGAACTTCTCGCTAATGCCTTACAATGGTCCGATGTATGTGGTAAGCGTGAACGATAAACACTCCAAGGAGTTTGAAAAGGACAAGCGTTTTGACGGCATACGTACTCTGTTCTTTGGCACTCCTATAAGTTCGATATACGACAAGGCAAAGGAAGACCAAGAACAGCCAGGCAAGAAAAAACGCAAGACGCTTATGCACTATCAGACTGGACAGTTGCCTTTTGAGTCGGAACCATTGCAGACCATCATACAAACGCTTGCCCAGATGGATGCTGTGATTGTCGTGCCTCGCGAGCAGATAACTTACGGCGATGTGAAGGAACTCGAGTCGCGCTCCGAACGCGACGACAACGAGCCTTGGGATGTTCTTGACTGGAAAAATGCGGACGAAGTACCCATGCCTCCAATAAGACAGAGCCTCATGTTGCGTATATCCGCCCCTGTAGTCATGGGAGAACAGAAGGGTAAACCTGTGTTCAGACATTCCGAGCACTATTGTCTTGCGCAAGAAACAATGGCCCTCGAAGGGTTGCCACAGCCCCATATACAGCGCAGCACAATAGATGCCCTGCGACGATGCTACATGAAATGGAAAGAATACTTCCGCCTTTCTGCATCAAGGGTTAGTCAACAGCAAGAGGTGCACCCCTCGCTCGTAGAACAGCGTAAGGTGTGCCGTGATTTGCAGCGTGTGATAGGGAACAAGGCATCTTCCGTAGAACTTGCCCCAAATGTCAAGGCTCTGCTACAAGACATTCTCGACAGCGAGTATCTGGACACCAACGGACTCTATTATGCAAAGTTCGAAGACGAGATGATGTTCATGTCGCCCGAAAAGTCTGTGGCCCAAGCATTTCTTGATGCCTTGCCTTGCTCGGCTACACTGGATGGCATAAGGAAATGCATAGAAGACTATCTTGAAGACAAAACCGACATTATTAATTCACCCGACAAGTGGTAATATGAGCTATATAGGTATTATAGGTGCAAAAAGACTTGACGATAGCAATGCTTCGTTAGGTCTTGTCGAAGCTCAAAAGAAGGCAGTCCAACTGCTTCGCTGCAGCACGGATATGCACATGATAAAACAGCAGACGGGTTGGGAAATGGGTGTAGACGGCAAATGGCGCTATGAAGTGGCAGACCCTTTCCACAATACAGTCGAAATAGAGGACCATCTGAAACGCCATTTTGGCGAGTCCATAAACATCAGCCTATGTATGCACGACATCAGCCTGCTCATAGCATACCCAGCTTTCGAACGGCTCAGTTTATACGCCAGATACACACCGACCAACAAGTTTTCAGGGTATTTCAATCCTTTGAGCTACGGCATGATGATTTGCATGGGAACGCTAAATTCTCCGTTCCAATACCAGACCGAAGGTGTGTTGCTGCATGAAGTGCAGCATCTTATACAGGAGGAAGAGGACTTTGCCCGTGGTGGAAACCTGTCACAAGGCAGAAGATGGTATTTGAGAATGGCTGGCGAGGTGGAAGCGCGAAACGTGTGCATCAGGCACTCGATGAGTTCTGAACAACGCCGCTCGTCGTTGCGGACAGACACGCAGGATGTGCCAGACGCAGAACAAATAATAAAGCTTTTGTAAAATTTTCTGATCGTGGATTTTTCAGTACCTTTATAGTTGATTCAAGACTTTAAAAGTATGATGTTTTATACGGTATTGTGAGTAGTATTTCATGTCGCACTTACGAGTTTTAACACCCAAAAGTAATCATTTTGTCTGAACTGAGCAATTATTTTGCAAGTTAATTTCTTGATTATCAATAACTTGCCTTAGATTAGCAGATCCTAAGTAATTACAACAATCTATGTGAGGATGCTTTTATCATTTGAGTCAAGATGAAAACTATGAGTTCTTCGGATGGTTACAGACACGAGAAGAAAAATCCGTCACGAAGGAGCGTTCCACTCCCTATCAACCGTTTTGGGTTAAGGAAATGGAACGCTCTTGGTCGATATAGCATGAGCTTCTGCAGAAAGCCTATCGGTGAGACGTGCTTGCCCTACTTGTATTTATAGACAGTTGTGTCTGCCAGTTTCCACACATGGGTGGAGTCAAATTCGTAGATGCTCTCGTTGTGTGAGGAGACGGGTAAGTATATTCCTCGCTGATATTCGTGACATTCAATGATGCTTCTTGTGGCTTTGTCTTGGAATGACATTCTATATACCTGCCAGGAGTCAGCTACGATGTGATATTCCATGTTGGGAGATTTCAGAATGTGAATGGTCTTGTCATTTTCCTTGTATGTTCCTGAATAGCTCAGGATATCCGTGATCGTCTCATTTTTGTTCTGCTTGGCCTTTCTTTTGGCCTGATGGCGCAGCGTGTTGTAAATGAAATCGTATAGGTTTTCTTTAAACCCCCACTTTTTCTTAAGGAATGAGGTTTTTTCTTCCTCGCTGATCTTGCCAGAGCATGAGACCAATTCTCCTTTCCCCATCGTATAATTGCCTTTGTTAAATCTGATGTCTTTTCTGATAGTCAGGGTCAGATCTGGATTCCGCTCCATGGACTGAAAGATTTTTTATAGCCCGCAAGTGCCAGGAAGCTTCTTAGTAGGCTGCGGAAATCAGAAGGGAACTCTTTGAGGTTTCCTATAGAGGTGATCTGACATTCGGCCACGGCTTCAAATGTTGGTAGTTGCTCTCTGAGCATTTTGACGTTTTCCATCTTTTTTAGGATCAATGATGTGATGTCACCATACACCACGTCCACATCTGCCAGTTGGACGACTTGTTCCTTCAAGGATATTTGTAGGAAGAGGTCATCGTCTCCTTGGGGTACAATTATATGCTTTGTTTCGTACCCGATGTTTGACACTGTCAGCAGGCATTTGTCCGAAGAAACATCCTCCAAAACGAACCTTCCGTACTTGTTGGTTGTGCCTATCTTTTGAGAATGGTCCACGACAATAGTGGAGAAGGGAACAGGAAGGCCTAAGCTGTCCACCACCTCTCCCCTAATGGTCTTGCAGTACACTTGTAGTGATACGGTGAGCAAAATGAGAAGTAAATAGTATTTTTTCATATAGCTTTATGGTGTCATTGTTCAATCAGAAGGTGACATAGTGGCGCAACCGATCGATGGCTTCTGGCGGAAAGTCCTTTTGTAGGAGGCGGAGCTGGTCAAGGCTATGCAATGGACCTTTGAGCCTCCGATAGTCGCAGATAGCTTTGGCTTGGAAGTAGTTGATGTACGGGTGCTTGCGGAGTTGGCTCAGTGAGAGTTGGTTGATGTTGAGTTTTGTGATTTTCTCGCCCCGGAGGGTGAGGAAGGGGAGTGCTTCGGCGGGGAAGCCGTCAAGGTCTCGTAGCTGGCTGACGTTGTAGAAGCCACCTAGGCGGTTGCGGTAGTTGACGATGCGTCGTGCCCAGCCCGCCCCGATGCCTGGAATCTTCTTTAGGAGCGAGGTGTCGGCGAGGGCCAAATCGACCTGTTCGCCAGGTCGCAGCTTCACAGGATAGCGCACGGTGTCGCGGTCATACTTTTGGTAGGGCACATATTGGTCGGAGGCTTTGTACGCCTCGTAACGTTCGCGCGCTTCCTCCTCCCGCGATGCAAACTGTGTGTAGGCAGGCTGGTAGTCGTCGCCGATGCAGATGTAGGGCTCCAGTTCCTCATATTGCTTACGCGTCATGCCATAGAGACGTCCGAAGTCGTGAGGGGTACGGAAGACGCCGCCTTTTGCACGATACTTATAGACGGCACGGACCTGCCACGGCTGGAGACCGATGCGCAGTAGTTGAGTGCTGTCTGCCGTGTTGGGATCAAACGGCGCCAGTTCTATCTGCCGTCCATCCTGCGTCTGATAGGCACGATAGGGAGGAGCCTGCCGTCCCTTTCCATATCCAGGTTGCTCTTCGGCAGCCAGACTGTCGGCTGCGGTGAGCACGGTCTCCCCGCCATCGTTGCCCGTCAGATAGATCAGGACGACAAGGATGGTAGCCAGCGCAAGGAGAAAAGTCAGCACCTTGCGGTCGGAATGATGGATGACGAAAAACTCAGAAAAGCGCATGGATGTGGTTGGTGTAGTCTATGAAAAATCCCATTCCCCGCCCCCGCATGAGTGGGGTAGGGAATGGGAAAGCAGGTCTTATCCTCTGACTGCCTCGATGTAGTTGCGTGCCGGGTTGGCATACATGGTGAGCAGTCGCTCGCGCAAGAACTCCTCGTCTTTGTTGGGAATCTTGATCTTGGCCAATTGGCTTTGGATATAGAGTTTGAACTTCCGCACATCGTCCTCCGTGTAGTGGTCGGTATGGTCTGTGCCGTCCAGCTCGTCCATAGCGATGTAGTTGTTGGGATAGAGGCGGTAGTTGCGGTGGATCTCGTGGTCGATGTGGGTGCAGATGGTGTCCAGCAAGTCCGACTTGCTGAGTTTCTGCTCACGGAGACCGTTGAGGTAGTCGTCGATGCAGGCTGCCACATGATAGTGGATTTTCCCCTTCAGTCCGAGGATGCCCGTCCGCATGCTGATGATGTCGTCGTACGGTCCCTTCTTCCAGTTGGGGTCGTCGCGCTTCAGTTGATACTCCTGTGCCTTGAGGAAGTCGCAGGGGTCGTACTCATAGCTGATGGCGAGTGGCACGATGTGGAGATTGACGAGGCGGTCGAGCACGTCGCCCTCCCCACCGAGGACCAGCATCTTCAGGATGCCCTTCTGCGTGCGATCGTCGGAGTCCTTGGCGCGTCCCTCCCTCTGTGCGATCCAGAGGTTCTGATGCTTTTCGGAGATGGCGAAGTGCATGTAGCGGGCGAGTTTCTGACTTGCCTGGAGGCGCTCGCGGGCCATCAGGCCGCGCTTGACGATGAACGACTTGTTGAGGCGTACCACGTCGAGCACCCAGGGGATGGACAGCAGGTTGTCGCCGATGGCGATCTCGCAGGTGGTCTCGAAGCCGTGGTCGATGAGCAGCACGTCGAGCAAGGCCGAGTCGAGCACGATGTCTCGGTGGTTGCTCATGAACGTATAGTTGTGCTTGTTGTCTATCGCCGTCACGTCCATGTCAAGACCTGTGCTTGCCTTGGAGATGAGCTTCTTCAGAAAGCGGTAGGCGAAGACGAGCTGGAAGTCCATGTTCGTCTTGCACTCGTGCATCTTCTGTGAGATGATCTCGGGCGTAGCCTCTGGGAAGAGGAATGATACCATCTGCAGAAATTGCGGGTTCTGCACCAGTCGGTCGTACACTGCGGGCAGCTCTTCCGGCTCGTATGGGCGGATGTCGTTGAATTCTTCTGGGATAATCATAATCGAGATGTAGTTGAAAGGTTTTTGAATAGATGATATGGCTTGTGCCGCCTTCTCCCCGTCCGCTTTGAAGCAGGCGGGGAGCGGAATGGTTTTTAGCCTGGACTGTTCATGAAACTCCGTTGCGGGAGCAGTCGGAAGATTCATGAGCATGCAGTTCAGAACTGATTCTCTATGATTTCAGTCAGCACATCCTTGATGTCGAGTCCTGCCGCACGCACTTGCTGCGGTATGAAGCTCGTCGTCGTCATGCCCGGGGTGGTGTTCACCTCCAGCATGTTGATGACCTCGTTGCCCTCCGCGTCGTGGGTGATAATGTAGTCGATGCGGATGATGCCGTTGGCATGGAGGATATCATAAATGCGACTGGTGATTTCCGTGACGCGCTCTGCCGTCTCGGGACTGATTCTCGCTGGCGTGATCTCGTCCACCTGTCCGTTGTACTTGGCGTCATAGTCGAAGAACTCGTTGGTGGTGACGACCTCGGTGATGGGGAAGGGAACACTGCGCTCGCGCGTCTTGTAGATGCCCTGTGTGATCTCTGTGCCATCGAGGTAAGCCTCTACCATCACGTCGCTACTCTCCATGAAGGCTACGCGCAAGGCAGGTTCCAGCTGGTCGGCGTTTTTCACCTTGGACACGCCGAAGCTGCTGCCGTCATTGGCTGGCTTCACGAAGCAAGGCATGCCGATGCGCTTGGCGATCTCCTCCTCGTTGTATGTCTCGCCGCGGCGGAGCAGCACACTATCAGCCACATGGATACCGAAGCTGCCCAAGTAGCGGTTGAGCACAAACTTGTCAAAGGTCATGGCCTCGACCAGCACGCCGCTCGTGGAGTAGGGGACGTGTATCAAGTCGAAGTAGCCCTGCATGGGGCCGTTCTCGCCAGGTTGTCCGTGGATGGTGATATAGGCATAGTCGAAGACGACGGCGGTGCCGTCAGTCTTGACGAATGAAAAGTCGTTACGGTCGATTTTTGCCTCCTCGCCGCCAGGAAGCTGTACGCGCCAATCGGTGCCGCGCACATCTACGATATAGACATCATAGCGCTCCTTGTCGAAAAAGGAATAGAGTCCCTGCGCAGAGCGGAGGGAAACGTCGTGTTCGGAGGAGTCTCCGCCGCACACAATCGCGATAGTTCTCTTTAAATTCTTCATCTATCTATACTTTGTCTTGAAGTTCATATTTATTGCTCGACGAAGGTGTTCTGCGTCGTGCCATTGATGTAGCCCCGCCATTTTGCGAGCAGTTGCTCCAAGTCGGCTGGCAAGGGCGACGTGAAATCCATCTGCTGTCCCGTCGTTGGGTGGACGAAGCCCAGTGTGCGTGCGTGGAGGGCTTGTCTCGGGCAGATGCGAAGGCAGTTCTGTATGAACACCTTGTAGGTGCTGCTACGCTGTCCGCGCAGGATCTCCGTGCCGCCATAGCGTGCGTCGCCGAAGAGCGGATGGCCGATATGGCGCATGTGTGCGCGGATCTGGTGTGTGCGTCCTGTCTCGAGGATACACTCCACGAGCGTCGTGTAGCCGAAGCGTTCGAGTACGCGCCAATGGGTCACGGCTGGCTTGCCCGTCTCCGAGTCGGGAGGGAAGACGGCCATGCGCAGACGGTCGCGCACGTCGCGGGCGATATTTCCCTCTATGCGCCCTTCTTCCTCCACAAAGTTGGCCCAGACGAGCGCGATGTAGCTACGATGGGTTGTCTTGTGGAAGAACTGCTTGCCGAGCAGTGTCTTGGCTTCAGGTGTCTTGGCCACCACCAGCAGACCGCTGGTGTCCTTGTCGATGCGATGAACCAGTCCCACCTCGGGGTTGTTCGCGTCAAAGGACGGCACGTTGCGCATGTGCCATGCCACGGCATTGATGAGCGTGCCGTGGAAGTTGCCAGCTCCAGGATGCACCACCATGCCCGCAGGCTTGTTGATGACCATCAGCTGGTCGTCCTCATACACGATGTCAAGCGGAATGTCCTCCGCCACGATGCTCGTGTCGTGCTTCGGCTGGTGGAGCATCAAGGTAATCACGTCCTCTGGGCGTACCTTGTAGTTGCTCTTTACCGGCGTGCCATTGACGTGGATGGATCCAGCGTCGGCGGCCTTCTGTATGCGGTTGCGGCTTGAGTGCTGCATCCTCACGGAGAGATACTTGTCGATGCGCTCCGGCTCCTGCCCTTTATCGACCTCCACGCGGAAGTGCTCGTAGAGCTGTCCGGTATCGCTGGAGGCCTCCTCTGGCGCCAGTACGTCGTCAAGGTCCAGCAGTTCGTCGTCGATTCGTTCTTCTTCCATTTCCTTTATACCTTATTATATATACTGTAGGGAAAACTACTCCCTGAGGTCATTTTCCGTGGCTACTCCCCCGAATGTTGTGAGGGGCGTGACGGTGCCACGTCGCCTGAGAGGATTTCGTCCTCAGGCTGCACCTCGTCGATGGGCACTTCTATGATCTCGTAGTCCTCCTCGTAGGTAGGCACTTCTTCTTCCACCTCCTCATACTCGTTCTCCGATGCCGCATTGTTGAGCGTGTCGGAGGGTAGTCGGGTGCCGTCGCCTACCTGTATGACAATTGTAGCGTCGGCAGGGATTCGTTCTCCCACCTCCACGCGTCTGCCATTGACGAGGATGGCATAGACCCAGTCCTTCTCTCCCGGTGTGTATTTGGGCTCGACGGTCTTGAATCCCATGGCGAGCAGCGTGGCGCGTGCCTCACGGTAGGAACTGTTGTCGGCCAGGTCGGGCATGACGAGTGCGGGAGGATTGGCCGCATTGATGGTCACATAGACGATATGAGTCGATTTGATGCGCTTGCCCTGTCCCGGACTCTGCTCCAGTACGCAGTCGGGAGGCATTGTCCTGACGTAGTTGGTGTCCTGCACGACGAGCTGGAGCCCGGCTTCCGACATCTTTTTCTCCGCCTCTTCGAGCTGCATGCCCACGACGTTGGGCACGACGAACGATTCGCCGTGGTGGGTATAGTAGGCCACGCCGTACTTCACGCCGATGCAAAGCAAGGCAACGACGATGGCGATGGCGGTGACATGGCCTGCGACATAGGTGCTGAAAAGCTTTTCAAAAAAGTTCTTACCCGTCATTCTTGTCCTCTGTATAAAATGCGCTACAAAGTTAGCAATAAGTTTAGAAACCGAAAAACAAAATGCTTTAAAAATCCTTTACTATTATGGAATGAAACCTTTCTTTCTGCTTTGTAAAGATGTTGCGGGGCCTTCCCGGCTTCTCGCGGGTCTTCAGTGGTGGCTGGTGGAATACTTTATAGATGTTGATTTAGGTCAAAATTTGAGCGAATCATGCACTTTTTATGAGAAAATACTCTCTTGCCAACGGAATAATGCCTACCTTTGCACCGTCAATAAAGCATAGAGTTTAGTTTAATAGTAACTGATTTTTATAGGTTTTTAGTTGTTAATCATTTAAGGTAAGATAGACGGCAAGCGTGCCCGTTTTCGCTTATAATAGGTGAAATTAGTTTGAGAGGTGAATTTGATTGTTTGAAAACTGGATAACACCGCCGCTTGTATGTGGGAACAACGTCGCGAGACGCATCCCTCCAAGCAGTGGCGGAGTCGAAAGACAGGATTCACGAAATCCGAAACGGGCAGTGCGCAATAGCGTTCTGCCCGTTTTCGATATGAATATTTGGCAGGCCAAACTGTCTGCTTTGTCGCTTTAGAAGATGGTCTGTGACGCTGTGGCATATTTTTTGTATTTTTCATTCTGTCAATAACCAAATTAAATGTGCTTATGGTCACAGTAAAGAATGCGGGCCAGTTCCGCATGGAGATTCAGAACGAGAGAGAATTGACCCACACCGACGTCCCTGCAGAGCAGGGAGGTGTAGGCGAGTATCCCACCCCTGTAGTGCTGTTTGCCCAGTCGCTGATGGCATGTGCGTTGACCACGGCTTCGATGGGAGCTGCCAAGGAAGATGTGGACACCACGGGATGGCATGCCGAGCTGAAGGAGATCGGCTTCGACGCTGCCCATAGTGTGGTAGAGCGCATTGCCATCCACTTCCATTTTGGCCAGGACGTGCCCGAGAAGAAGCGCAAACGCCTTGAGGCTTTCACCCATCGCGGTTGTACGGTGGGCAACTCGGTCAACACGGAGAAGATCTTCACCTTCGAATACGACGTGTAGTCTGTAGGGACTTTCCATGATTGCGACCGCCCCGCTCCAAGCCGTCAGGCTCGGGGCGGGGCGGTCTGCGTGTTGTGAGAGGTAGGAAAAACCTTTGCTTTCTGGCCTTACTTTCTGTCTCCCACCTGCATCGTCAGATGGCGGCCTCCGATGAGTTGTGCATGGGAGATGCGGTAGCTATGAAGCGGTTTCCCACCCAGCGACATAGACTGGATGTAGCGGCCCGTTCCCTTGCCGTGTGTGGTCGTGATGGTGATGTCGCCCTGCGGGTAATACTTCGGATCGAGGTGGATCGTCACTTCATCGAAGACAGGCGTGGTGATCGTGTAGTAGGGTGATCCTGGGCAATCAGGGTAGAAGCCCATCATCGAGAAGATCGCCCATGCCGACATCGTTCCCGTGTCGTCATTGCCCGGGATGCCATCGGGTTGGTCCTTGTAATAGCGTTCCAACAGGCGCGAGACCTCTCGCTGTGTGCGCCACGCCTCACCCTTGAAGTAGGAGAAGAGGTACGGATAGGCGATGTCTGGTTCGTTGGCTGGATCGTAGAGATCGTTGTCGAAGACCGACTGGAGTTTGTCGATAAACTTCCGTTGTCCGCCCATCAGTTTGACCAGTCCGCCAACGTCGTGGGGTATGTAGAAAGTGTAGTTCCACGACGATCCCTCATGGAAGCCTGGTGCGTTGGAGAAGTTGGCACCATCCTTGGGGTCGAAGGGAGTGAGGAAGGATCCGTCGCCATTGATGGGGCGCAAGACACCCGTTGCCGGGTCGTAGTAGTGCTTGTAGCCGAGGCTTCGCTGGCGGAAGATCTGTGCGTCCTGCTTGTGTCCGAGGTCTGCGGCCAGAAGCGAGAGGGCATTGTCGGCAACATAATATTCCAATGCGTGCGATACCGAGTTGTCTCCCGAGTTGTCCTGGGCGAACACACCGAGCGGGATGTAGCCTTTGCTGATGTATGGATCGATGTCGCGTCTCATCTTGTTTTCAGCCCCAGGGAGTGTCGCACTCTTGCGGAAAGCCTCATACGCCTTGTCGATATCGAAGTCGCGGAGTCCCTTCAGCCAGGTGTCCGTGATGACAGGGATGGCGGGGTCGCCCTCCATGGTCCAGGTCTCGCGTCCGAACAGTTCCCAGCGCGGCATCCATCCCCATTCGTCATACATGGCGATCATTGACCGTACCATGTCCGTCTGCTTGTCGGGGAAAATCAAGGTCTGGAGCTGATGCACGTTGCGGTAGGTGTCCCAGAGCGAGAACACCGTGTAGCGGTTGTCCTTGGTATTGCGCGTCTCGCCTTGCTCCATGGCAGGGTAGTCGCCGTTGCAGTCCTGCAGGATATTCGGGTGGAGCTGTGTATGGTAGAGGGCCGTGTAGAATACGCGGCGTTGTGCTTCCGTGCCGCCCTTGACGGAGATGCGCCCAAGCGTCTGCTCCCATTCCTTGTCGGCTTGCTGAGCGATGCGCTCGAAAGTCGTGCCCTGCGGTTGCTCCCGGTCGAGGTTCTCGCGGGCGTTTCCTATGCTGACGAAGGATACGCCCATGCTGACCTCCACCTGCTCCCCCTCCTCGCAGTCGAAGGAGTAATAGTAGCCGATACCGTCTCCAGCCAGTTCGCGGGTGTAGTTCTTGTATAGTTTCAGTCGTCCGTTGTCAGGATCCCATTCACCTTTTACGCCCTGGCGCGTGGGTTGCTGTTTCCATGCTCCCTGCTCCTTGGGCAGTTTGTTGACGCGCATGACGAAGTAGATGGGGAAGACAGCCTGCGGATTGTAGCAAAAAGTGCCGAGCAGGCGCATGCCCTCTATCTCCTGGTTGTTGACGCGCCGCACCATGCCACCCGTTTCGTTGGTCAGTCCGTCTCCGATGTTGAGCAGCAGGTGTCCTTCACCCTTCGGCATGGTGAAGCGTTCGCGTGAGGAACGGAGTGTGGAGGTGACTTCGGCACGGATGCCATACTTTTTCAGATTAACACCGTAGTAGCCCGGCCTTGCTTGTTCGCCGTCGTATTCGGATCCGTAGTCGTGATAATCGACAGAGAGCTTTCCGCTCGTCGGCATTGTCAACAGTGTGCCCAGTTCGGGACATCCCACACCGCTGAGGGTGACATGGGCGAAGCCCGTCAAGTACTTGTTGTGGTACTCATAGGGCGCGGACCACCACCTTGCGTCCTTGTCATACGCGTTGAGGTCGCTTCCCATCACGTTGAAGGGAACGACCGACATCAGGCCGTGGGGCAGTACTGCCCCGGGGTTGCATACCGAGAAATTGGTCGTACCGATGAACGGATCGACATATTCCGTCAGCTTTTGCGCCATCGCGTTGAGGCTCAGCAGGCCCATGGCGACTGCTGCCATCCATTTTCTTCCGTATCTCATTCGTTTGTTCTTTTCTTTTCGAGGCTAAAGGTACATGTTTTTCATGAGACCCGCAAACCTTCGCCTTTCTTTTTGGTGTTTTCCTTGTCATTCTGGTAATTGCATGAGGGTCTTGCCATAAAAAGTCCATTCGCCCAAATCACCATTTTTGGGTATTGTGTCGAATGCCCCAAAGCAGTAATTTTGCACCCGCTTTCGAGGAAGAACCATACAAGGGGGAGTGACTGTCTGTCCTTGATATCGCTCGGGAGCTAACAGGATGTATACATTTTAATCAACTTAACCGACAAAGAATGAAAGAGAAAAAATACCCAGGCAAGGCACTGGGTGCTATCCTTATCGTCTTGCTGCTCATGCCGCTTGGCCATGCGCTGATGATTCTGATGGAGCATTTCCTCACCCCTACCGCGCTCCATTATTCGGCTTTTGCCATGGGATTTATGGGACTTGTCATAACGATCTGGGGTGTTTTCGTCAAGGGCGACACCCGGCAGACCTGCTTCGGACTTGCGGGGGCATTGCTCTTCTGGACAGGCTGGGTGGAGTTTCTCCTTGCCTATTACGCTCAGCGCTATGGTGTCCACTGCGACTTGGTGGGCAATGGTGTCGTGGAGACGATCAGCCAGTATGTCGATGGTGTGGCGGTCCATCACACCTTCACCATCAACGGCACTCCCCTTGAAGACTTCTCCCGTACCGAACTGAAGGAGATCCGTGGCTCGCGCCCCGAATACCTCATCATGCCTGCGACGTTTGGCATGTGGATGATGATCGTCCTCCTCTATGTCTTCTGCACCCGTAGCGGCTGCCTCTTCATCCAATGGGTGCAAAACCATTGCGGCCTGAAGAACCGTGTGGAACTGAGGCCGATGGCCCACCATGCGAGTATCGTCATGTTTATGGAATGGAACGTCATGATGTGGGGCCTCTATCTACTGCTGATGTTCTGCTACGACCCCGTGTTTCTGGGCGATCATCACCCTGTGACCTACATCATCGCCGTGGTCTGCCTGATAGGATCGGCACTGATGTTCAAACGCCAACTGCGCATCGGCAGTTGGGGCCGAAGTCTGCGCATGGCTTATGCCATCGTTATTGTCTTCTGGTCATTTGTGGAAATAGCCGGGCGCAATGGATTTTTCAAGGAGATATGGGTTGATCCGCTCCATCATGTCGTGGAGATGGTCGCTATCCTCGTGGTCTTCATCTTGCTGGTAGTGGGCTATTGGCTCTATAATGCAAGGGAATATCAACAGAAATAAAATGAAAGAGTAGATTAGTAGAATAGAATAGAATAAAAATCAACGTAAGACAATGAAAAAGTTTTTTACCCTTCTCGCTGCCCTCTTTGTGGCAACGACGATGATGGGACAGATGCACGGTCCCATGAAGTTTGTGGGCGCATCCAATATGTCTGTCTCATCGACCAGCAATGACAATCCGAGCGACACCATACTCTTTGAGATGGCTGACATGGCGACAGGGTACATCACCCTGCCTGCCATGAAAGGAATGCAGACCATTCCCTCGTTTACCATCCGCGATCTCAAATTCTCGATGGGAGCCGACCACGTCATCACCTTTGCACAGCAGCCGTTCTCCTCTTCCGTGACAGTTGGAGGAGAGGAGAAGACCATCACGGGCACATCTTTCTCGGGCATTTATAATATGGCCGATCATGCGCTCTCGCTGACTGCTGTCTTCAAGTATGGCAAGATGCCCCTCGAAATGACCTACACCATCAAGTCGTACTATGTCAAGGCGGTGTCGGGTGGCATCAGCGTCTCGGTCGGCGGGGCTTATACCTATGATAATAAGAGCGTCACCTACCAGGTGCGCAAATATATGGATGGGAATGTGGAGAAAGTGGATGTGGAAGTTCCCACCTATGCCCTCGAAGGAACCATCATGGGCGACCTCACCCTCGGCTCATACGTCGTGAAGGGACTGACCTACGACGAGACCCGAGGCGGCTTCTACCGCGACTACAAGGGCGACGGCCTGAGTTTCCATTTCACCGCCATGCAGGGTGGAATGAAGACCATGGACGGCGACTATGCCTTCAATAGCGAGCGCGACAACAACATCCTCGTGAAGTATGATGGCTCCAACGTGGAGTCGATCATCAATACATTCCAGATGGGTGCCATGCCTTTCGGTATCGTTTCCACATTCCAGGTAGAGGCCACTGCCATTGATGGCGTGACCGCCGACGACTCGTTCCGTGCGACGCGTGCCTATGATGGCAAGGCTTACAACCTCGCAGGACAGCGCGTCAGTGATCACACCAAGGGTGTCGTCATCATCAATGGGAAGAAGTATCTCAAGAAGTGATGGCTTGTCGATTTCTCCAAATCGTATGGCCTGAATATCGGGCTCAATGGCCGCATCCTCTCAGGTACGGACAACGTGGAGTATAAGAACTATTATGACGTGAGCGCGGGAATGGTGAATGTCTCATACCCAGCCTACACGATATGGAAGCTATCGCTGGTGCAGCGTTTCGGACCTGCGGTCAAGGTGACGGCGGCTCTCGACAATCTTTTCAATTATCGCCCCCAGTATTACTACCTCAATTGTCCGCTTACTGATGGCATTGCCCTACAGGTGGGGTTGTCGGTGGATGTGGACAAACTGTTTTAGCCCGGTTTGGGTATAAAATAATATCGAAGGATATGAGATGAGGCTGGGCGGTAACTATTGACGTTTAGTGTTGTAAAAGCAAAAAAATATCGGTAGGAGGTCGAATGCAATCCGTTTGCTTCCTACCGATAACTGAAAATCCTCACCTTTCCACGATCTGTCTTGGGCGACTCCTCGTCATTTCATTTTTTCAATCGTTTCGATGTCCAATCCTGTGACCTTGGCAACCTCGTCCAAGGCCATTCCAAGGTTCAATAAGTTTTTGGCCACTTTGGCGCAGCCTTCTATAATTCCCTCGGCCCGTCCTTCTGCCCGTCCTTCTGTTCTTCCTTCCTCCCTGTTGATTCTGTTGGAGTCTACAAACAGCAGGCGTTCTGCTCCGAGTTTGTCCCAGAAGTCCTCATAGGCGAGGAGCTCGTTTTGGGTCATTGCCGATTCCTCCACGGCCTTTAGCGCCTTGCAGGTCTCGGGATTGTCCAAAAGCTCCTGTGGCGCTTGCTTTGTCTGCTCGTCGATCTCCGTAAGGAATCGTAGCCATAGCACGGCCATTTTCTTCTCCTTGAGGGAGTGTGCCTGAAACTTGGGAAGTTCTACGAAGGTGAAGTGGAGACCTTCTATGATCTCGTCGCTGTGGAACTCATGCACCACGCTATAATTGTGGATAAACTCATCGGGATAGTCCTTCATAAACGTCTCGTTGACGAGGTTGAGCGAATAGACGGGTTGCAGCAATTCGTACTTGCGCTTCTTATCCAGTTGTCGTACGAAGGCTTTGGAGGCGTTGAAGAGGACGCGCTGCTTGAACGCCTCCGTCCATAGCATCTGCATCTCGACGATAAACTGTCTGCCCTTGACGTCGCGACACCTTACGTCCACAATACTGTTTTTTCCGACGTAGGTTTCGGGCACGAGTTCTGGCGACAGATACTCCGCGCTCTCTATCTGCTCATCGTCTGCCAGAGGCAGCAGGGCATTGAGCAGGCTGATGAGCAGGTCCTTGTGCTCACCGAATATCTTCTTGAATGTGAGGTCGGCTTTTGGATCAAGGTATCTCATGTGAAATATACTATCTTAATCGTTCTACTTCTTCTTTTGTCACTTCGCAGGCTTTGGCCACATCGTCAACAGACATTCCCATGTGCAGCAGGTTGCGTGCAACTTCTGCTTTTCCCTCGGCCCGTCCTTCCTCCCTGTTGATTCTGTTGGAGTCCACAAATAGCAGGCGTTCTGCCCCGAGTTTGTCCCAGAAGTCCTCATAGGCGAGGAGCTCGTTTTTGGTCATTGCCGATTCCTCCACGGCCTTTAGCGCCTTGCGGGTCTCTGGATTGTCCAGAAGCTCCTGTGGCGCTTGCTTTGTCTGCTCGTCGATCTCCGTAAGGAATCGTAGCCATAGCACGGCCATTTTCTTCTCCTTGAGGGAGTGTGCCTGAAACTTGGGAAGTTCTACGAAGGTGAAGTGGAGACCTTCTATGATCTCGTCGCTGTGGAACTCATGCACCACGCTATAATTGTGGATAAACTCATCGGGATAGTCCTTCATAAACGTCTCGTTGACGAGGTTGAGCGAATAGACGGGTTGCAGCAATTCGTACTTGCGCTTCTTATCCAGTTGTCGTACGAAGGCTTTGGAGGCGTTGAAGAGGACGCGCTGCTTGAACGCCTCCGTCCATAGCATCTGCATCTCGACGATAAACTGTCTGCCCTTGACGTCGCGACACCTTACGTCCACAATACTGTTTTTTCCGACGTAGGTTTCGGGCACGAGTTCTGGCGACAGATACTCCACACTCTCTATCTGCTCATCGTCTGCCAAAGGCAACAAGGCATTGAGCAGACTGATGAGCAGGTCCTTGTGCTCAACGAATATCTTCTTGAATGTGAGGTCGGCTTTTGGATCAAGGTATCTCATGAGTGGAAACGTATTGATGGGTTGGCAACTGTAAAATGCTTATATGTGGCAAATTTACAAATAATAATCGAGGAAAGCACGCCTGTCAAGTTAATCATTGTTAAGCACCTTTGCTGTTCAGCTCAGGGCCAAACTCTTTTGCCTCCTCTAGCTCGATTATCCTTGGGTAAGAACGGTTGCTCGCGTGCTCAGCACGGTAGGTTCCTCCTCGTGATGCGTAAAACGAAACTCACACGAATTGAGTACGCGTGTAGCGAATTGGTGTACCAAGATCACCATTTTTGAGTATTGTGCTCCCGTCAACTAACCTATACCTTTGCACCCAAAAAAGAATAAACCACAAATTATGTTTAGAAAAGTAATGTCCATTGTGGTGTGTGCAGCCAGTGCAACCGTATGTATGGCACAGTCTGTGGATGCTGTGACGGGAGCCACAAGGCAGGTGGCCGACACCGTCCGTATGAGCAAAGTAGAGAAAGCCCTCTCCCGTTTGAGCCTTGGAGGTTATGGCGAAGCGGTGATGTCCCGAAATTTCTATAGTCAGAGTTTCAACAGATACAATGCACCCGCACGCTACAAGGACGACAATAGCCACGGACGCTTTGACCTTCCCCATGTCACGTTCAATTTGGGCTATGACTTTGGCCACGGTTGGACGTTTGGCACCGAGGTGGAGTTTGAGCACGGCGGCAACGAGACGGCCGTGGAAGTAGAAGCGGAAGAGTCGGGCGAGTATGAGGCCGAGACGGAGAAAGGTGGCGAGGTGGCGCTCGAGCAGTTTTGGTTGAACAAGGCTTTCTGGAAGGGAATGTTCAATGTCAAGGCTGGTGAGATCATCGTGCCTGTGGGTTATTCCAATGCCCATCATGAGCCTCTGAACTTCTTCACCTGTTATCGTCCGGAGGGCGAAGCCGCTATCCTGCCCAACACTTGGCATCAGCTGGGCGTCTCGTTCTGGGGACGTGTCAAGGACTGGCGATACGAAATGCAGTTCCTTTCTGGTTTGAACTCCGAGAGCTTCACGGGCGAGAACTTCGTCCACCCAGGTGCTACCAGCCCCTACGAGTTCAAGGTAGCCAACACCTACGCCCTGGCCGCACGCGTCGACAACTACTCCGTCAAGGGCCTTCGTGTGGGCGTAAGTGGCTATTATGGTCATACGTTTCGCAACTCTATCAAGGATCCTGGCGCCACCTATGATGATGTCAAAGGCGCACTCTCGATCATTTCGGGCGATTTCCAACTCAACCGATGGAACTGGATTGTGCGAGGCAGCGTGGTCTATGCCCACCTTTCCGATGCTGATCGCATCTCGACCTACAACAAGGCCAACTCCACACACCATAAGTACCAGGACGGCAACCCCTTCCACAACACCAATATTGGCAGCAACGCATTGGCTTACAGTATCGAGGCGGGCTACAATCTCTTCTCGCAGATCCAAGGACTGAGAGACCGACAGAAACTGTACCTTTTCGGCCGTTTCGACCATTACGACTCGATGGTGGCAGGCACGTACAAGAGCCAGTACCGCCATTGCGCTCCCTATATTACAACCGTGGGCTTCAATTACCACCCCATCAAGCAGATCGTCATCAAGGGTGAGTACGCCTATCGCGCCTTCAAGAAGCCCAACAACAAAGGACTGAGCAGCGACAGTCCCTTGTACGTCCAGCCGTTCAACAATGAGCCAAGTATCAGCTTGAGCATTGCCTATCAGGGATGGTTCCTTAAGTAAAAGGAGTGGTTCCTCAAGCAAAGTAATATCCAAACAAAAAAGATGAAAAATGAAGAATCTCAAGAACTATTCTTTTGCCCTCATGCTGGGCATTGGAGCATGTGGCTTCATGGCCTCTTGCTCCTCAGAAGACGACGTGAAGACCGAAGTGGTGACAGGTAGTCAGGAGGCGCTTACTGCGGCTTGCAAGCAATGGCGCGTGGCCCGTGCCCACTGGGAGAAGTCGGAGGCCTTCCTCTTTGGTGCTGCCGACGAATACTCCATCGATCCCCACACCGACACCTGGCCTGTAGATCAAGCCGCCCTTGCCAATGTGCTGCGCGACCAGAGCATCATGTCGGACATCGAGAACAAAGTCCGACTCCTCAACTCGGGCCTGCTGGGCTATCACGGTATTGAGTATGTGCTCTTCCGTCAGGGCAATCCGCGCGACATCAGTCAGCTCACCGACCTGGAGTATCAGTATGTGTGCGCCGTGGCCAAGGACCTCTATCAGGCCACTTGTGTGCTGCAGACCACGTGGGAGGGAGCCAAGAGTGGCACCCGATACAATGAGACTCTCAACTATCTGAAGACCCACAACAAGCTCCAGGACGATGGAAATGTCTCCAACGAAGGCCTCAGTTACAAGGACTTCGGCGGCCTGTTCAAGAACACACCCTCGACCGATTATTCCAGCAACCTCGACGCCACCATCCAGATTATCGAAGGTGCGCGCGATATCATCGGCGAGGTGGCAGGCTCGAAGATCGGTCTGCCATGGTCGGGCCAGGACGATTCCTACATCGAGTCGCCATACGCCTACAACAGCATCGTGGATTTCTATGACAACATAGCCGGCTGCAAGAGTGCCCTGTATGGAGCAGTCGATGCCACCTCGCCCAACGACAAGTCGCTCATCTACTTCTGTCTCAATTCTGGCAACGCCACGCTCAAGAGCCAGGCACAGACCGTACAGAGCAAGATGGACGCGGCCCTCAACGACATCAAGGCCATGAAGAGTCCGTTTGCCCTCAACTATACCGACGCCTCTGCCAAGAAGGCCATCGATGCTCTGGAAGAGTTGGACGGCTCGCTGGAGGCATTGGGCGCTACGCTCAAGACCTATGCCGGCAACCAGGCCGTGGAGGCGCAGTGCAAGGTAATCAACGCCAACTACGTCGATAACGTCATCGTCAAGACCTATACGGCCCTCTGCGACCAGGCTGAGATCCTCTACAAATACATCAAGAATATCAAAAAATAAGATACATGAAATTAAGATATAACCATTATCTCTGCCTCCTGCTGGGTGCCATGGCTATCGCCTCTTGCTCCGACGATACGTCCGATGCCCTTTCGTGGGAGATTGGTGATGGAACCAAGATAGACTATCCGGAAGATTACTTCACCGGAGGTCAGTTGGGCACCACGACCAACAACTCTTCCACCGCCTACAAACAGCCTTCCCTGGCTGTGGAGAACGCGGGTATGGTGACTGCCTTCAACGAGGGTGAGTACCTTTTCGAGAAAGACTTCAATACCAACACCACGGGTGCCTTCCGCGGCTTGGGCCCGGTGTACGTGCGCCCTGGATGCAACTACTGCCACCCAGGCTACGGACATGGTGCGCGCCAAAATGCCTATTCGGCCACGCAGGAGCGCAATGGCTACCTCCTCGTCATCTACGACAAGCAGACCAACGCCTACATCCGCTCGGTGGCTGGTATGCCCCAGACCGCGGCCGTGAAGCCTTTCAAGGCTCCGATCGACGAGTCGCAGATCCGGATAGACTGGAAGCACTATACGGACGAGTGGGGAAACAAGTTTGACGATGGTGAGACCTACGACCTCACTTATCCCGATGTGACGATCCCTGCTTCTGCCTACTACGCCCCCGTTTATGTGCAGCGCAATGGCAAGGATGTGGAGATTCCTGCCTCGGAGTATGACGACAATATCGCCATCCGTCTAGAGTCCACCATCGGCATCTATGGCACGGGCTTGCTCGATGCCATTACCGACGAAGACATCACGGCGCAATGGCAGGCCGAGTCGCCTTACGTCACGCTCAATCCTGCCATGTGGGATCAGGCTGCCAATACGTGGAAGAGCTACTACAGCAACACCTTGCAAGGTGATGGCACGAAGTATGTGCGCCGCTTCACCTATGCCTTGAGTCGTGGTCCTGTGCTCGACGGTGCTGGCGCCAATGCCATCTGGAACATCACCAACGTGACGCGTCCTGACCGCCGCTACCACTATCTCGACCTCGCTGGCAAGTACTATGCCGAGAAGTCCTCGCAGGACCCTGAGGTCCAGGCTGGCTTCACGGAGTATATCAACCGCATCGACCCGGAGAAGAAACATCCGGAGTGGCATACGGGCGACTTGGTAAGTGACATCAAGACCTATCTGACCAGCAAGAAGCTGGATGCCGAGATGACGCAGGAGCAGTATAAGAACCTCATGATCTGGCATCGCGGACTGGCTGTGCCTGCGGCCCGCAACACCACCACTGAAGACTTCAAGGCGGGCAAGGCCCTCTTCTCCCAGATCGGCTGTGCCAACTGTCACCGCCCGTCGTGGACCACGGGAAGCGACGAGATTCGCGATCCGAACCGCCTCTTCTCCAATGCCGACATGCCTCGCTATCCCTATCAGAAGATATGGCCCTACACCGACATGGTGCAGCACCGTCTCTTCATGAAGAACGATATCCGCACAGGCTGGTGTCGCACCACACCTCTCTGGGGACGTGGACTGGCCAGCAAGTGTGGATCGGGTACGGAGCGCTTGCACGACTGTCGTGCACGCAACGTCATTGAGGCCATTATGTGGCATGGCTGCACCGCGGAGGGCGGCAAGAGCGATGCCTATGAATGTGTTAAAAAGTTCCGCGCACTCTCCAAGACGCAGCGCGACCAGATCGTCTTCTTCATCGAGTCCGTTTGATACAATAGCGTAATCCAACGTGAATAATAGATTGATCAATTATTTTATGGCTTCCCTGTACACACTTCTCTTGGTGTGTATGGGGATTGCCACTATTGTGGAAAAGCTCCATGGCGTCGGTTTCGCCAAGGAGCAAATTTATGGTACGGGTTGGTTTGTGGCACTATGGGTGCTGCTTGCCCTCCTGTCCGTATATTACATTGTCAAAGCCCGGTTGCATAAGCGCATGGCCGTGCTGCTGCTCCACCTCGCCTTGTTGCTCATACTCATGGGCGCCTTCGTCACCCATCTTTTTTCCCATGATGGCACCATCCATCTGAAGCAAGGATCCAGTGTGGCGAGCTATGTGGACCAGCATGGGGCAGCAACCGACCTTCCGTTCTCCTTGACCCTCTCCGATTTCAAGGTTCACTACTATCCCGGCACCAATGCCGTCATGGACTATCAGTCCGACATCGTGGCGGAGCAAGGCGACAAGACGGAGCATCTAGCAGTCTCCATGAACCATATCGGCCAGGTCTCTGGCTACCGCTTCTATCAGTCGTCCTACGACGCCGACCTCCGTGGCACGACGCTGCTCGTGTCCTATGATCCCTACGGCATTGCCGTGACCTACATGGGCTATCTGTTGCTGCTCGTCGCACTGCTATGGACGATGGTCTCGCGCCATACGCGGATCCGTCAGCTCTATCGCGTCGCTACCAAGGGAGCCGTGGTCCTGTTTTTCTTCCTTCTCTCCACCTCCTCCGCGGTAGCCAAACCTTCCGTCACGCCTGTCAACAGCGAAGTAGCCGACGCGATGGGGCGCGTCGCTGTGCTCTACAACGGCCGCATCTGTCCGCTGAATACTGCCGCTACGGAGTTTGTCACCAAATTGTGTGGCAAGAGCACTTGGGAGGGCCTCTCTGCCAACGAGATCTTCCTGAGCTGGATGATATTCTATACGGAATGGGAGGCGCAACCAATCATTCGGGTGAAGAGCCAGGAGGTGCAGAAGCTGCTTGGCATAGAGGGCGAGTGGGCTTCGGTCAACGATTTCTATACCTCGCAGCATGAGTATAAACTCAAGGACAGGGTAGGGGACAGTACGCTCTCCGATGCGCAGCGCAAGGCCCTTCGCGAGGTGGACGAGAAGGTGCAGGTCGTCACGATGTTCTACAATGGTGAGATGCTCCATCTCTTTCCGCTCCCTTCTCAGGGTGGGCTGAAATGGTACACCCCAGGTAGCACGCAACTCCCGAGAGGCATTCCCGAGGCAGAGTTTCAGTTTGTCAATCACGCCATGGACTATTTCGTCAAGTCGATCTTGGCCAACGATGTCGATGGCGCAAAGACCATGATTGCCAAGATCAAACTCTTCCAGAAGGAGAAAGCCGGCCAGGTACTGCCCTCTCCTTTCTCTCTCAAAGCCGAGGTGCTCTACAACACCTTGCAGTCCCAGCGCGCTGTGGTCTTTTTCAGCCTTGCCCTGAGCCTGTTGTTCTGCATCATCGCCTTTTGTGGCAAGGAGGCCAAGTGGCTGAGCCGTCTCCATACCTTGTTCTGCGCACTCCTCGCCCTGTATCTCACCCTGCTTCTCGCCCTTCGCTGGTACATCAGCGGCCACATCCCTTTGAGCAACGGCTTCGAGACCATGCTGTTCATGTCGTGGGCCACCCTCCTTCTGTCCCTCCTGATGGCCGGGAGGATGCCGATCCTCAAGGTCTTGGGCACGCTTGTCTCCACCCTCTGCCTGCTGGTGTCGATGATAGCCGTGGGCAGCCCTCAGATCACCCAACTGATGCCCGTGCTCCAGTCGCCGCTCTTGTCCATCCATGTGGCCGTGGTCATGCTCTCCTATGCCCTCTTTGCCCTTATAGCGCTGATCGCCCTGCGCTGTCTGCTGCTAAAGGACGGCGACCTGCTGATGCGCCTCACGGCCCTCTCTCGCTTCCTGCTCTATCCAGCGGTCGCCCTGCTGGCCATTGGCATTTTTGTTGGTGCCGTATGGGCCAATGTATCGTGGGGAGCCTATTGGTCATGGGACCCCAAAGAGACCTGGGCCCTCATCCTGCTGATGATCTACGCAGTCCCTCTCCACCAAACGCCGATCGTCAAGGCGGACCGTCCTCGACGCTACCATGTCTATGTCTTGGCAGCCTTCCTGGCCGTTGTCATCACCTATTTCGGCGTCAACTATTTCATGACGGGTATGCATTCGTATGCCTAAGCGCCGGGAGACAATTCGTCTCTTGGGCGGGGCGCCGGTGCGTGCTTGGTTTTTAGTCTTTTAGAAAGAAGCCTTTGGCCCGTTTCCCATGTTGGTAGTATGACTACTACTTATGGCAAACGAGCCAAAGGCTTCTCTTTTTTATTTCTTAAGCCGCTTAATTCTTATACTCCTTCAGTTTCTCCAGACAATAAGCCTTGAAGTCGTTCCAGTGGTAGTAAGGCTCCACGTCGCTCTTGATGGGGAGCGTAGCCTCGTCCTCGCAAAGCAAGACCTTCACCAGAATGTCGTTCGCCTTGTTGCGATAGAACACAAACTGAAGGTTGGTGGCCATCGGGGTGATCTTGTAGTCAAACCATTGAGAGGAGATTCTCTCCGGATCCTTGATCTCCTCGCCATAACCGTTCAGGTCCAAAAGGCAGGTGAGCGGAGTGACCATCGAGTCGTGGCCATATCGCAAGGTGGCTCCAGGGTGCTGGAGGGCGATGCAGCTGTCAGCCTTCTCGATAATATCCATCAGAAGGTTGCGCTGAGAGAAAGGCTGAACATTGCCCGTATAGGGAGAATAGCCGAAGCTCATTTGCCACCAGGCGTTGGAGGCAACCCAATTCTGATACAATTCTTCCTCGTTGAAGAGATCATACAGAGAGACCTTGCCCCTCAACTCCGTGCCCTGGATGGAACTGGCCATCTCGTATAGCTTTCTGTTCAGATCACTCTGGTCGATGTTCTGTCTCACCCACGCTGGGTCGTTGAAAAGCTCCTGCATCACGCGGCTGTAGCAGGCGTGCTTCTTGAGAAACTCCTCCTGCACAACCCTTCTGCCCACCGAGTTTTTCAGGCTGTCAAGATATCTGTCGCCATGATTCATATAGTACATGTCGTGCTCGCTGGCATCATGGAAGATATGGAGCTTCGGATTCATGCGGAGCATCTGCTGCAAACCGTTCTCCATGGAGAGGATGCATCGGATCACTACCGTACTTCGTGCCTCAATATTGGTCTCGCCAGCAAAGATCTCAGGAAATCTTTCCATCATTCGTTTGGTTATCCCCTGGTGCTGAAGTGCTCCGAGCGGAGTCAACTCGCCGTCGCGTCCTCTTGCCTCCTCGCGAAGCAATTTCACCTTTGCCAGTGTCTCTTCGCCCTTGGCCGTGAGCTTGCCCTCCTGCTTCGCCTTCAGCAGAGCAAAGTAAGGCACGTCGTAAGCCTCCTTGCCAATCATATAGCGGGAACCATGGCGACCATAGTGGCTCAGATAGAAGGGCTTATATCCCTTGGGCGCAGGAGTCAGTTCCTTCTGCGGGCCACGATAAGCCACATAGTTACTACCCGAGAGCGTGATGTCTCGCTTGAAATCCTCCTGAGGAGTTTGCGCTGTCGTTGGCATCACCATGGCCAGGGATGCCAGCAAAAATAGATTCTTTATTTTCATTTTATTATCCTTGTTACCAAAACTCTACCATCAGGCCTTTCCTATGCCTGTCTGGGCAGCAAATGATTGCTCTGAACATGATCCTATCCGGTAATTCACATGCCTTGGTGTCGTGAAAGCAAACACCGTGAAATCCTGAATCGCAGGGCGAAGGTACAAATAAAAGCCGAGATTCTCGCTTCTTTCAAAGTTTTTTTGATCAAGAAGCCATGTTTCAGTATTTATAAGTATCTTTGCATTGGTAAATAGGAAAAGTGTCGACAACGGCTTCAATGCCATCCAACTCCATTACATATAAGAAAAAGGCAATGAAAGTAATAAAGCTTCACGGTGGGATTCGCTTTCATCAACTATGTCGACATTTAGATTCATACGGCTATGGAGCAGAGAACGATAGACAGATTTAGAGGTTGCCTTTATGGTCAAGCCATAGGTGACGCGCTCGGATTGGGAACGGAATTCATGATAGATGAGGATATTGCTTGGAAATATCCTCATGGACTACAACACTATAAGCAGATATACCAGGACAGACATCGGAAGCGATGGAAAATTGGCGATTGGACTGATGATACAGACATGATGCTGTGCATTGCTGACGCAGTCATAGAGGACCAAGGTGTCAATTTTAGAAATATTGCCCAGCACTTCAAGAAATGGGCCGACGGCATCCCTATGGGTATTGGTGAGCATACCTATAAGGTCTTGATGACGAGAGACTATACGGAGAAGCCGTTTGATGTCTCTTACATGATTTGGAAGATGAGCAATTACCAATCTGCGGCTAATGGTGGATTGATGCGTACATCTGTCGTTGGACTTTTCCCGAAGGAAGTCAGGACTTGTGCAGAGCAGATCTGTCGGCTCACCCATTACGATCCTAGATGTGTCGGTTCATGCGTGATAGTGTCCGAACTTATACACGCATTGGTTTATGGTATGCAGCCTCCGACATTTCTTCAAATAAGAAGTTTGGCACTGTCGTATGATGTAGAGATCTGCGACTATGTGGACAAAGCGTGGGATGAATCCGATGTCAAGGATTTGGTAGATTATGACCACATGGGCTATACTTTAGTCACATTGTCCGTGGCTCTTTGGGCTTACTGGCATGCTACTTCATTTGTAGAGGGGCTCCTTGCTGTGGTGAATGCGGGAGGCGATGCCGATACCAATGCGGCAGTGGCGTGTGCCGTACTTGGAGCGAAATATGGGTATTCATCCATTCCGGCCGAATACATTGAGGGCCTCTTGTATAAAGAGTCCTTGGACAAAACGATAGATAGCCTTATGAACATTTGCATAAAATAGATAACCAAAGCTTCCCACCCCTATAAAACAAGGTTTTGCAGTCCTCTTTAAGTTGCTAAATATACGTAAATTTCACGGAGCTCTTGCGAGATTATGATGTATTATACTTACCTTTGCGTTAGAATGTGCATCTAAATATTGCAAATATAATGACAACAGGCAATAAAGACAACAAGCTTTCTATAGGGAGTAGCGATTATGCTGAGATACTGCGGCACGCAGTCGCAGTAATTGAGCATGCTCGGACAGAAATAGCCCGACATGTCAACGGCTATGTCTCTACCGCTTATTGGGAGATAGGTCAAATGCTTCATGAGCGCAAGATTGAAAGTGGGTATGGTGATAGCGTTGTAAAACGGTTGTCAGCAGACCTGAAAGAACGCTATCCAAAGATGGGTGTTTCACCTCGAAATTTGTGGTATATGAAGAAATTCTATGAGCGTTATGCTGGGCATGATGAAAAAGTGCAACGCTGCGTTGCACTTTTGCCGTGGTCACACAACATGCTGCTGTTGAGCAAGGGACTGAATGATGAAGCTACGCTCTATTATGCGCAGGAAACCGTCACCAAGGGCTGGAATCGTGATCTGCTTCTCAATGCCATCAAACTCAATATGTATGAGACCCAGGCATTGGCACGAGTAGATAACAATTTCGACCGCACTCTTCCTGCCGAACAAGCGCAGTATGCCAATGAGGTGTTTAGCAGCAGCTACAATCTCGGCTTCTTGGGAGTAACAAGTCCCATTTTGGAGCTTGAGCTTGAAGAACGCCTTGTAAAAGCTATCACCCGTTTCCTTATGGAACTCGGCAATGGTTTCACATTCATTGGCAACCAGCATGTGTTGGAATACAATGGCAAAGAAAGTAAGGTGGATATGCTGTTTTTCCATCGTGGACTACGCTGCCTTGTTGCTGTCGACTTGAAGATAGGCGCTTTCAAGCCTGAGTATGCAGGCAAGATGAACTATTATCTCTCTCTGCTTGACCGCCTTGAACGTGGTGCAGACGAAAACCGTTCCATAGGAATCATACTTTGTGCGGAGAAAGACCGTGTGGAGGTGGAACTCGCTCTTGAAGATATGGGTAAGCCTATCGGAGTGGCGGATTATCAGTTGATAGTACCGAAAGAGAAATTACAGAAAGTCCTTACTGACGAGATCAAGGCGTTTAGTGAGGAAAAAGAAAACGATACGAAAAAAGGATAAGAACGTATTGCTATGTCAAAAACGACAATAAAGAAGCTGCTCCAGTCTATGACGAAGGCTGAAATCATAGAAGTGGTGCTTGAACTGTATTCCGCCCGAAAGGAAGCCAAGGAATACTTGGAGTACTATGCCTGTCCAGACGAGAATGAAAAACTCGAAGAGTACAAGAGTATCATCCGTGAGGAATTTTATCCCAAGAGACGGCGAGAACCGAAGACACGCTTTTCTGTGTGCAGAAAGGCCGTGGCGGACTTCAAGAAACTCAAGCCGTCTGCTGATGCCCTTGCGGAACTGATGGTGTCGTATATGGAATGGGCTACTCAGTTCACCTACGACTATGGTGATATGTGGGAGCAATATTACGACTCCGTTGAAAGCAACTTTGACAAGACTGTCAAGCATCTTGTCGCAAACGGACTGTGGAAGAAATACGACAAGCGGCTTCAGCAATGCGTAAAATGGTCTGACGGAAGCGGCTATGGCTTTGCAGATGCCGTTGCATCCATGTATAAAGAAGGCAAGGCGATAGACCATGAGCTTGCCACAAAATTTCCAACTACGAGAATGACTAAGGCTGAAATAAAAAAGATGTTCGGCAAATGAAGGCGCAGTTTGATGTTGCCGTGGGGACATCCGCAGCAGCGCGTAACCGTTTTCGAAAACGTTAAACGTTAAAACGTTAAGACGGTGACAGGGCATCACAGGGCGGGCAGGCCCGCCCTGTGATGCCAATTGTTCATAGACAATGAGCGTAAGTTCTATTGCCACCGTGGACTCTCTGAACTCAAACATTCCCCTAACTTCCTCATCGGCACCATGTTGTCTGTTCAATACGTTTATGAGGCATGTGTAAAGCACTTCGACGAGGAATAGCTTGAAGGACTGTAGATGAAATGAGATCGGTTCGGTATCCTAGAGAAAAGTCTCGTTTTGCAATTCCTTTCGCCTAAAGAGCTGGATAAGTGAACGGATATCCCCGTTTTGGGTGGGTGGATATCCTCCGTTTTCAGCACAATATCCATTGTGAGTCATAGGCAAAGCTATTATCTAAATGTTTTATTATGAGTTCTGCATCAAGCATTTGCCAAACCGTACTTAATATTATTCATGGTTGTGTTGTTGTTAGAATTTTATAAAATGCAAAACGATGAGCGCTAATAAACCGATGATTACAATCCATCGGTTTGTATTTATGGCCCTTTTCATAGATTCAAATTGGCAATCTATAGAACCTTTCAAGTTCTCCAAATCAGTCTTTATGCCATTACAAAGCCCTTTCGTTTCTGTTAGTACAGAATTTTGATTATCAAGTGTCTGAATTGCCTTGGAAACATCTCCGATGATTTCTTCAGACTTAGCCTTTAAATCTAAAGTACGGTTCTTTACCTCAGACACAATTACTTCTGCGTGTGATTTTACAGAAGATGGTAATGCTTCAATCTCGGACTTGATACTTGCAAGCATTTTGTCTTGTTTGCCTTGCGAATTCTTCGATTCTGCTGCAAGGATATCAACCTTCTTTCCTATTTCATTCAACTCTTTTGTTGCATCGTTCAGAACCTTTTGAAGAGAATTCAGTTTATTAACTTGAATACGTAGTTTCTCGTTCTCGGAACCGAAATTTACTATTGTTTCCGCAAACTTTTTATTATAGTTTTTAATTGCAATCTTGACATCTGCATTGAATTTATTTATTGCGCATTCACAAGATGTTTTAAGAGCATCAACAATTGAACTAAGTTCAGACGTATTGATATCTTGAAAATTGCGTATATCTTCAATAAATGAAGAGATATCTTTTCCCATAGCATTGAGAGTATTTGTGTATCTCCCAATGATTTGTTGCAAACTTTCGCTTGTAGCAATTGTCTTTTCAACCTGTTTCTTGGCTGACTCAACTTCAGCAAGGTTGTTTTCAAGGCGTTCTAAAGCCGCATTAATATCGTATGCCATGTTTATTTGTTTTTATCGTTATTTCTATTATTATCTTTATCGTTGCCTGTTTTTACGTATTTTTCTGTGAAATAATTAAATTTCTTCTCGTGGATAAAAAGCATTAATGCTTCTTTGCCGTTTTTAATAAGATCCACTTTGATGAAATCTTCTTTAGCTTTGAGAGCAAGAAGATCATTAAATCGGTCTACATGCTTCCATATTTCGCTTTTTTCTCTTTCGTATAATGACATAAATCCGTCAATATAGCCATTCAATGCATTGCTCTTTAGTGTGTCATTACTTCCAGCACCTAAAAAAGCAATACAATAAGTGAGTAGTAAAAGAAGAGATGCATTGTCGGGATGCGCCCTTAAGCATAGCAATGTAGCACCATAAAGATGTTTCAGATTGTCTACTTCGCTTCCAGAGTTGTCTATTGAGACAACTTCAATGTATTTTAGTACAGTATCGAAATCTTCTTTTCCATTCTCATCTGTGTCTTTGGAAAGAGAATAGCATTCACCATTGACCTCGTAATCATGCCTCGCATATTTTGAATTGAAATACAAGTGGATAAACTCTTTCAGCCATTTGTCATTATGTTCGGCCTCTTGATGGATGATACTGTCCTCGCAAGCAATGCGCATGTCTTCAATAGCGCGAAATCGCTTCTTTTCCAGATTGTCATATACAAATGCTGTAAGGAATCCTAAGCATTTGTCAAGGTAATTGCGCCCTTTTTGTTCGTCTATCTGCTCAACCTTTTTACTGGCTTGTTCAAAAGAATAGTATTTCAAGAAGAAATCAAGCATGAAATGTTTAAACTCTTCCTCTGATCTCTTGCGAATTTTCAATTCGTATGTTTGTGACAAGTAATCAATGGTAACATCTTCAACCAAACCAATGCAGCATAAACGATAGATTGCCTTGTCGGTGTCATCTTTGTCACGTTTTTTGCAGAATAATTGTCTTAGTCTGCTGTATATATTATTTGCAGCATGATATCTAAGCCATCTTGCATCACCAGAACATTTACTTATTTGAGCAATTAACTCATCGAAGTCACCCACCAAGTTGAGTTTAAACTTTCCATATCTATCCTCGCAAAGGTCAAACCACCCTTGTTCATGTGCGATCTTTGATATCTCTGTCCTGATGGACTCCTCAAACTGTTCAAAGTCCTGTTGAACTTGATTCTCCCATGAAACTGTCACGTATACATAGCCATCGGCATTGGCTTTCGACATAGCACTATAAATGCCTTCTTCTGAATTGTCCACGCCTTCTAAAGGATGGAGAAGTGCATGTGCCGAATGATCGTTAAAGCCACGGAGAAGCTTTATAATGTCTTGCTGATATGCTGACATTCTGCAAGTTTGAAATGGATGAATTTAAATATTGGGGTAAGATGGTCTAGAAAAACATAACCATATTGATTCTGAACGTTTTCCTTAGACAGAATTTTAACCGCATTTTTGTTGAGGTCAAGTTTCAGCAAAACATCATCATTACCGGTTTCATCAATGAGTAATCCTTGAACCTTCTGAAGTTGAGTTGGCTTGACATTGAGAATCCTGTCTGTCAATTCTATAAGAATAACTTTCTCTTTGTACAAGCCGCGAAAGGAGTTATTGTGAAACCATAGAACAATGTCCTTGTCCACACTTTCTATGAATCCTTTTTCCTTGCATATAGTCATGAGCTGCTGTGAAACGTCTTTGCCACAATTATTATCATTGCATAACGCAATGAAATCAGAGCGCAGCACAAATTTATTTACATAAGACTCCAACCATATAGGGTCTACATTCAAAGTTTTAAGTATTGCGACACGAAGATCGTTTACTTTATCAGTGGTAAGATGTATGAATTCTGAAGAGTCATACAAGATATATGCTATAGCATGTTTTTTGTCACGACCAGCACGTCCTGCTTCTTGTACAAAACTTTCAATAGAAGAAGGGTGATTGAAATTGATTGTAAACCGCACATTTGGCTTATCTATTCCCATGCCAAATGCTTTGGTCGCGACCATAAGGTTCAAATCATTTTCATTGAATCTACTCATGTCGCCTGAAGGCTTGTCACCACCAACAAAGGTGCCAATTTTCAATGAAGCTCCGCATTCAGCCTCCAAATCTGTTGATATTCCTTGATGAGTTCCCCATTCATTGTCCTCTACGCCAAATGTACCATGGGCATGAGGACAGAATACGATACCTGCATTATGAAATTTTCCATTGTTATCGGCATCATAGAATTGTGAAGCAACATAATCCGTTAAATGACATTCTTTGTTCTCATCACCCGTGTTATATAGTTGAATATCATTAGGAATTTGTTTTAGCAGTTCATGCATCTTTCGTCTTTTTGATTCTGCAACGATGTCCTTCAAATCCCATTCTGATTGCGCTTTCAACAGATGTTGATTGTGTTCTTCTCTTAGCGGCTCAAAATCAGACTCAACATTGATGATGCGATATGTTAATTCAGGACGCGAATCGTCCTCAGAACGGACGATAGTTTCACTGTCAATGGTAAGATTGCCACCTAACGTTAGCTCTCGTTCAACATCTGCAAGAACATCAAATGACGCAGTGGCAGTTAATCCGATAACAGACAATGGACGACCTGTTTTTGTGCGCATAAAGTTTATCATATTGCGTCCAAGATGCAAATATGAAGGACGGAAGTCATGCCCCCATTCAGATACGCAGTGAACTTCATCTATAACGCCATAAGCGAAAAATATTTGGTTCTTCTCTGTCATGGAGATTAGGCTATCGCGGAAATTCTCCATCATATACCTTTCAGGTGAAAGAAGCATAAATTGAAGCGAGCCATTTTGTAGCATGTTTAGCTTCTTTGCTTTCATTTTTGCATCCATACCACTATTGACACAATCACTTGCGTCAATCCTTAATGCGTGCAATCCACGAACTTGGTCAACCATCAAGGAAACAAGTGGGTCAACGACAATTGTGACTCCAGGTTGCAGCATAGAGGATAATTGATAAGTCAATGATTTTCCTCCGCCTGTAGGTAGGAGCCCAATTGTTGTTTTATCTGACAAAGACCGACTTAGTATCGGCAACTGACCATGACGGAAGGACGGCTTCCTAAATATGTTCTGTAAGAAGTAAGTGAGTAATTTTTCTCTACACTTAACGGCAACATACGTTCCCGTGGCGTTCTTTTTAACAAAAGGAGGATATATGATATTCTCAGCAGAACATATGGTTCTCTCTTTCTTTTTGTAATGTGAAGAACGTATAATATACACAGCGTTTGCCTTAACTTTGAGCGGTAACGCATCTATATTATCACGCAACAGCATAGAGATGTCAATACAAAAGTCAAAGTCCTCGTCAGGAACAGATGTTTCAATTGCATTCTTCATATGAAGTTTAGAGTCGGCAAACTCTTTGGTTGAAACAACGGTAAGCTCTATTGGGGGCAGTTTCATGTTAGAACCGTCCATAGCAGATATTTTCTCAAAAGACTTTTGGAGAAGGCTTATTGCAATAGTAGCGCAAGGTACATTACGTTCTATTACCAATATTTTCCACTTTTCTGATGCTAAATTAACAGCACCAGACAACAATGCTTGCAAGAGAGTTCTCTCAATACGAGCTATTGCAAGAGGTGAAAGGACAATCTGAAGTGTATCTTTCCATTTGCCTGTAATGTGTTTTTGACTATTGCGCTTTATAGTTGTAAGATACTTGTTCAACGAAACCTCTTGTTCCCAATTCTGCAAAAACGAATAGTCCTTCAACTCTTCTAAGCGATAGGTGTTCCAACCGCTATCAGCCGTCAACTGATCTCTGCTCTCATCGCGCAGTTTTTGGAAGATGTTAGAGTGATATGGAACTCCGTCTAATTCAAATATAAACCCTGTTTTTGTTTCACCATAAGGCATTTCAAAGGAAAAATCAACCCTTTGGTCTCTACAGAATCTCTTGTCGGGAATATTTACGATTGTAGAAAGAGGACGTTGTGGCTCAAGAAGTTGAATCAAATATTGGCTATCAGCTCTATTTAGATACTTTTCAACAAAGTCTTTTTCAAACTGACTTTCAAGCATGTCACCATTATAAAAAGCCACGTCAAAACGTGGATCAACAACGTGAAGTGCCTCATTAATCTCCGTCTTGGATATTTTATGCTTGGACTTGAAGTTGATTATTTCATTTGCCTGTGGTTTTGTGGAGATATCAAATATATCAGAAAAGATAGTTTCAATTTCAACAGGAGCAATAGTTGGTAAGCCACGTGACACAATATTGGCAAGAACCGCAAGTTTTGGATCGCAATTTTTGGTACTTTCAAGTGATTTGTTTGATTTGACGTCAAATGCAGAAAGTGATTTGAAAAGCTCTTCTGTTTCTTTTTCAATGTCTGACTTTGCATATTCCTCAGCAACTGAATCAAGAATATATCCTGCAAAGAACTGGTCATTCTTGTGAAAATCTTCAATACGTCTGCGAATATCCAAAATGTTTTCAATTCTACTAAACTCCTTGAAAAAAATACGAAGTGAGATAGTCCAATCATTTTGCCACATACCACGTTCCTTGTTGAATGTTGCATACATATCATCAGGATCAGTTGCCGCAATAAATTCATCCACGCGCTTATTATTGTAATAATAAGGACCTACACAGACAAAGTAATTGGAACCGAAAAAAGACTTTTGGAACAAATGGGTAAATTGTGCCAAGTCAAACGCATCCACGTCAAGAATATTGCTAAACAAATGCAGCTTCCTGTGATTTGACCGAACAAAGTCCTGTTCATCCAAATCGTCAAAGACCTTATTGACAGCATTTACTCTTATGTTTTCATAACAAGATAAAACTTCCCTCGCCCTTCTTGTAGCAGGAATGGAAGGGTCTATCAAATTAATTGCGATAATATTATGCGCTATATTCTTTGAACGAAGAAAATCAAGCAAACAAATAGATGCAGTCCCTTGGCCACACCCCCAATCATAAATCTCAATTCCTTCAGAAAAGATGGACGAGATATCAGGCAAACAGTCGAAAGCAGCATCAAGCTTGGCTTTATGCATTTTGCCAAAGCTCTTCAGATACATATTCAGATGCATCTCATCATCAAGTATGTCTTTTCCACGTTTCAAGTCCTGATACAACTTATCCTGCTCCATATGGTCTTTCGGCAAGAATGACCGGGCAGTGTTACGCATTCCTATGAAGGAAATGTCATTTCTGAATATGAATTCTCTTGTAAAATCTGACATCATGATTATTTACCCGTTATGGTTTCCGCATATGGACAGTTTTGATGTTTCTTCCAATTACCAATTGCTATCTCTTTGGAAGTATTGGCATAGCAATACTCACACAGGTGAGGACAGGTGTTATATTCTCCTATGTCTTTTGCTGCCATGCATTGACAAAATTGTCGTTGTCCTGCGTCTTTTTTATGCTTGCTGATAAAATAGTGATTGTTGGGCAATAGTATTGCACCATTGGGTAATTCTGGTTTTCCAAACAATGATGGGGAAGGAACGTCTTCAACCTTTATTTTCATAAAGTCCATCAGTTTCTTGTCCTTCCAAGCAAGACGAGTTATTAAATCTCCATCAATACAACGATTGTGTTCTATACCATATTTATGGATGTCAATCTTTTCTCCGCATGTGGCAAGCAAGTAGTTCCAATCTCTTTCTTTGTTCATGATGGATAGTTTTTCTGCAAACTCTTCCATTTGTTCAGTTGTCCATTCATGGTAAGGAATGCCATTTCTCTCCAAATTAGCTTTTACTTTTTTGTAGAGGGCTATGTCTGCATAACTGAACACCAACTTTTCCGTATATCCTTTCAGTTGGTCTCCAATGTTTCTTACTTTGCATAACAAATTTTCAATGGTTATGTCATCCGTTAGAATCATGGGATCAAATCTCCACACAACGGAACCCTTCCCTAATCGGTCTACCAAAAGTTTGAAAGTTTCAATGCGTTTTTCCAAGGTTGGAACTTTCTCTAATTTTTCCGACTCATAATCATTAAGGGTATATTGTATGTAACACTTAATATTACGTTTTTCAAGCATATCAAGATGATCAAGCAGTGGTCTTGGATTCTTAGACCAAAACACGATGAAGCGTGTGTTGTTGTAGGAGACGTAAGATTTCACTCCGTTAAAAGGATTAGTCCATGCAGAATAGCCAATTTCAAGACGCTTAAAAAACCAGTCAGCGTAGAAAGCCGGAATATCAGTGCTTCTACTTGCAGATACAATGATAGGGGCTTGCGCTTTTACAAGTCTTCCACCAATATTTATTTCTGTATGTTGCCACGTTGCCATGTTTATATAATTTTAATCATCAAGCAATAGCCTTTGAAATGCTACAAAGATTGTTCTTTTACTAATGTTTCCCACCCCAAAACTGTAGTAGAAAGCCGGTCTTTGCGGCTAACTCTTTCCGAGCTATTAATCTTCTCGGATTATCCAGTCGCTGATTGTGCGCTGAGTACTATCGTAGTTTACCCCTATCTTGAACAGGCGCTTACCATCGGCAGAATAGGGAATCAAATAGCCCTTTTCGTCTATCTGCCGGATCGCTT
>ERZ1106943.304-NODE-304-length-67523-cov-7.024308_pt1 | contig 67523 bp, 60 predicted proteins | sample MGYA00403671_ERZ1106943 | MGnify/ENA primary metagenome ERZ1106943 (study PRJEB35170, sample SAMEA104062427) | human gut metagenome | biome: human gut; feature: human-associated habitat; material: faeces | place: Denmark | collected 2012-06-14 ...
GCGGTTTTCGTATATTTTTATCTTCAGCAGATCTCTATAAGATCCTTGGGCGACTTGGTAAAGTCCATAATTCCGTCCTCGGTTATCGCCACCATGTCCTCAATGCGGCAGCCGTACTTGCCCGAAAGGTAAATGCCGGGCTCGAACGTCACGACCTGACCGGGCGTGAGCACCTTGTCGGCAGGCACGCGGAAGGAAAGGCGCGGCTCCTCGTGAATGTACATTCCGACGCCGTGACCGAGAGAATGACCGAACGTTCCCACGTATCCCGCACCGTCGATGATGTCGCGGGCGATCTTGTCCATCTTAGCGCAGCCGGCACCGGGAGCAGCTGCGGCAAGCGCCGAGGTCTGAGCCTCAAGCACGGTGTTGTAGAGACGGCGGATATCATCGTCGGCTTTGCCGATGACGACTGTACGCGTCATATCCGAGCAGTAGCCGTCAAAACGCGCGCCGAAATCCATCGTAAGGAATCCTTTTTCAAGCTTTACGTCACGCGGCACGCCGTGAGGCATGGACGAAGCACTGCCCGAGACCGCGATCGTGTCGAACGCAACGCACTCGGCGCCCTTTGAGCGCATAAAGAATTCAAGCTCGAGAGCCACCTGACGCTCGGTCATGTCGGGGCGGATAAAATCGACTATGTGCGCGAACGCCGCATCGGTTATCGCCTGTGCAGCCTTCATTTTTTCGATCTCGCCCGCGTCCTTGAACTCGCGCAGACCGTCGATCATCGCCGATGCACCGCCGACGACCTCCATGCCGGCAAAGACATTGCAAAAGTTCTCATAGCCCGAGAGAGAAAGCGTCGCTTCCTCGACCGCCACACGCTTTGCGCCAGCCATGACCTCGTATGCCGCCGCGCTCATGCGCTTATCGGGCATAAGGATCTCAAATTCCTTCGCCGCGGGAGAGGCATTCGCCGCTTCGATATAGCGGAAGTCGGTGAGGAGCGCCGCGCGGCTCTCTGTAACGACGATAAGTCCGTCGGTGTAGTTGAAGCCGCCGAGATAGCGCTGATTTATTTCGGATGATACCACCACGGCGTCAAAGCCGTTATTTTTCATTTCTTTTCTGAGTCTTTCGAGATGTGTCATTTTCTGACTTGCCTTTCTTTTATGTGAATTTTAATTATTGCTCATCTTTTTCTCGGCATCAATGAACATCGCCTTCATCGCCGCAGCGTCCTCCGCCATCGTCCCCGCCGATTCGCATATTATCCGCGGAGCGAGCTTTTCGGCCGCTATCGCCTCGGCGAGCGGATAAAAATCCGGGCCGTAAACTGTGTCCGAAAACGTGAGGTGCTTTTTCTCCCCAGCCGAGGTATATTCGATGCGGGAGAAATGGCAGTGGAGCGTGCGCGCATATTTGTCTCCGAGCGCCTCGCCTATGCGGTAAAACACGCGGAGATATGCGTCCTTATCTGGGAAGACGCCGCCGCAGTCGCGGGCGTTGAGGTGCCCGAAATCCACCACGGGATAAAAATGCGGATCAACGCGGCAAAGCTCTATCACCTCGTCAAGAGTGCCGAGCTGATTTTTTTTGCCCATCGTCTCAAGCCCGAGCCTGATACTCGTATCGCCGACCGCCTCCATAACGTGCGCGAGCGTGTCGCGTGCAAGATCCATCGCCTCGTCACGCGTGATCTTTGACGCGCTGCCCGAGTGGATGACTATCGTGTCAGCCCCCAGCAATTCGGCAGCGTGGAGCGACTGCATGATATAGTCAACGCTTTTGAGTCGCTTTTCTGGATCGACACCCGAAAGAGAGATATAATACGGCGTGTGCAGCGACATGAGAATGCCCGCGCGCCGCGCCTCGTCGCCTATTTTGGCAAACGTCGCGTCAGTCCCGCGTATGCCGTTGCCGCCCTGAAATTCATATGCATCAAGCCCGCGCGCACCGACCCATGCGGGCGCCTCGACCGTTGACTTTTTTCCCTCGGCATAAAATGATTCGCTGTTGCCGCCCGGTCCGAACTTCGGTGCGGCGATATTTGCATCGCTGTTCATATCCTCACGCCTTTCTCGCCGCGCGTTTACGGTAGCGGCGCATTATCGGGCGTTCCATAAGTCTTTTGAACCTGAAGAACACCGTTTTTTTATCCTTTATAGGCGGCACGACAGCCGCACGGATGCCCATGCGCCGCGCCGCAACGACATCGGTGAATATCTGATCGCCGAGAAACATGGTCGTGTCTCTCTCGGCTCCGATATCCTCCATCGCCTTTATGAGATATTTGCGGGACGGCTTGCGGCAGTCGTAATACGCAGGCAGCCCGAGACGGCTGTTGTAGCGCTCGACCCGCTCGCGCCCGTTGTTGGACACGAGCGCCGCGCGTATCCCCGCCGCACCGAGCGCCGCGAACCAGCGGACGGTCCTCTCGTCCGGCTCGGCGACCTCATAGGGCGCCAGTGTGTTGTCGATGTCGATGACAAGCGAACGCACGCCGATATTTTTCAGAAAATCGACGCCGATATCATCGAATTTTTCAAACATATAGTCCGGAACAAGCGTATGCCTGCGCCGTTTTCCGCCGCCGTTCGCGCCGGATATTTGCGGATCTCTCACCGTTATCCCTCGCAGAAAAGTAATGATATTTGCGTTTATATTCTATCACAATTCGGGCGTCATATCAAGGGCTGCGAAAAAAACATATAAAAAATTTCGTTTTTTTCGATTTTGGTATTGACAAAATACGCACAACGTGGTATTATATTAAGGCAGTTTTGAAAACGATCTGCGGGTGTAGTTCAATGGTAGAATTCCAGCCTTCCAAGCTGGCCGCGTGGGTTCGATTCCCATCACCCGCTCCATTTTCCGAAAGGAAAATCCCCCGTTGCAGCGGGTAATGCGTCTTTAGCTCAGCTGGATAGAGCAACTGCCTTCTAAGCAGTAGGTCGGGGGTTCGAGTCCCTTAAGACGCGCCATATGGTGGGTGTAGCTCAATTGGCTAGAGCGTCAGGTTGTGGCCCTGAAGGCAGTGGGTTCAAATCCCATCACTCACCCCATAAAAAATACTGTCGCAAATAGGTTTTGCAAAGACCGATGTGCGGCAGTTTTCTTATTTTATTTGAGAATACCATACGACTTTTTCGGATAAGACACACAAGCCCGTTTTACTGACAGAAAATCCGGGATCTCCCCTGTTTCACGGCTGCGCCACATAGAGAGCGGCTCTGCTCTCCCCTGCATTATCAAATTTTGCTTTTCTCTTGTTTTAGCGTGAAGGGCGACCTTGGGTTTCACCTAAGGTCGCCCTTCACATACTTTTATGCTTGGTTTTCGTGAGATACGATCAAAGCCTATTCCTTTATTATCAAGGCTCCCGAATTTTCCCGCAGCTCATACACAATATCATCACGGCATCCCCTGTCGGATCGGGGAATGGACCTGTCGCGTCCGCAAAATCACGAAAACAGGACGGAGATCGGGCAAAGGAACACCGTCAGCTCAGTGCCCCGCCAGGTCACAGAGATCGCTGTCGGGATGATGACTGACATAAAAGAAGACAGATATATACTCATCACTGCCGTCAATAGCGGTGTCATAGCTGAGCTTGCGATGTTCAAGGCACTCCGAACGGATCTCGCTTTCATCGGGTACGCAGTAGTCCACATACTCAAACTGTTCATCAAGTTCTGCGATCAGCAGGTCTATATCCTTGACCGAATCGATACGGACCAATGCCGCGCCGAAATAATTTATGCCGTTCCCGTTTCCGTTAAGCTTGCCGTAAACGCTCTTGGTTTCGACCACCTTCGCGCCCGTCCCGGATATCGTGCGGGAAAATTCTCTGACCATGGATCTGAGTATCTTGGCGTTTCTGTTCACTCCGATATATCCGGCGGAATACGCAGCCCATGTGCCTATCGCAAGTGCAAGCAGAATGACAGCGATAATAATAATGCTCCACAGCTTTTTCATGTCAAGCTTACTCCCTTTCTCATTTGCAAAAGATAACACCATGCCGCGATGTTCTTAACGCGGTCAAAGTCGTCATACCGCGATCCCGTCCGTTGTTATAAGCCGGGGATTGCAAATCTGAAATAGCATATCGCCATGATCAAGGTCACGGCAGAAACGATAACGGCAGCCGTAACCGTCAAAGCGATTTTTTTCGCCTTTGTTTTTCCCGAGAATACGGCAAGCAGGATACTGCCGCAGATAAGGCACACGAGTCATGCTATCGGGAACAGGATAACAGATATATCCGCACTCATGGACGCCTCCGACCGTATAAACATCGCAACGGAGGCATCAAACAGCAATGCTGCCGCCGCAGAAAGGCATATCGCGGTCACTCTTCCGCCTTTATGCGCGATATTCGGCTCGGACGGGATCGACAGCATCGCCAAAAGCCACAACACGGAAGAAATAACGCCGAGTGCCGCGGCAACAAACAGAACGCCGAATATACCCATCGTCATGGCAGCTCCGATCGGTTCCTCGCCGGAGCCGTCGTATACGATCCATGCTGCGGCGCACAAAACCATGAGCGCCACCCACAGAGCCAGATGTACCGCAGATACGATCACCGCAATTTTCTTCTTCATCGTTTTTCTCCTAAGCTTGTGTAGATGACCCCGTATCACGGCACACCATCTTTTATGTCCGAGGCAGCCCTATCTCCGCGGGCAGTCTCGCGCAAACGCGAACTTCTGCTCATCGGAAAGGGCATCCCAAGTCGTGAAAACAGTGAGGAACTCATCAGCCCGCACAATGTTGCACTTATCTATGACGTGCAGGTGCTTAAGAAATTCGGCAATTATCGCCTTTTTCTCGTTTGCGGTTATGCTGTGAAACCGACTTTCGGGCAAGATCACAAATGCCGCCGGGCGATCGTAGCGTTGGCTCCAGCCGTAATAAACATTGCCGCAAACAGCTATCACCTCGGGCAGAGCATTGAAGTTTTTCATTTCACGGCTCAGATAGTGCCACAAAGCAAGACTGTCAAAAGACTCGGCCGATATATAGCACTTGTCTGTCGCGGGACCGGCGGGCGGATGACCTTACTCATGTCACACTTGCCTTTTACGCTTTTATTCCAACCGTAATATCTTGTCTCTTCCGGTGAATAAAAGCGCGGATAATCGATCTGCTCTCCGTTTGCAGCCACCGCATTTTTAAAGATACGCAGAATGTCGTCGTTGTACCGCTTTATGAGGTCGTCGGGATTACCGAACCCGCGCAGATACATGTTTATAAAAAGCAGGTTGACAAGACGGGCGTTTGCCGGGTCGATCACCTGCGTGGCGCAAGACGGATCACCGAAAAGAACCTCCTGCCCCGAATCACAATAACAGGCGACGATATCAATGCCGAGCTGTTTTTTCACCTCCGCCATAAAATCGAGAGCCACTTGAGAATGCTCTGCTTCTCCCCAATTTACGATCTGAACTATATCGGTCTTTGTCAATTCCATAACTTCGGTCTTCCTCTCGTCTCAAAATTGCTTACTTTAAGTCAATCTCATTTGCAGCAAACATCGCCATACCGTGCCGTGACTGAAAGATGCCATGTCTCCGCCTGTTTTAAATCATGCCCTCGGCATTACAGGCGGAATGCTGCCGCAGGTGAGACAGCCGGCAGACGGGAAGGAAGCATCTTCCTCCGTTGTGAACAGTATAGCACGCGTATGATCGTTTGTTAACAGGTTTTTATCGAAATACGGCAAAAAAATATTCTTTTTCATTCGGATGCGGCGTGGACTGAATGAAGCGCAATATAAGGTATAAAAAATTCAGAAAAAGCCATTCGTTTGCATTATAGCAGATTTTTCATGACACGTAAATATATTTTCGAGATTTATATCTGATTTTTACCTCAATGTGAGGATATCATCGACAAAACGACCTTTTCCGCGCGCCGGGCTGCTGCCCGGCGGCATTCGGAAAAGGTCGTTTTCGTTTATTTGCCGTTATTTTGCTTTTTTGTCCCGTATTCGGTCTTACACCGCGTCGGCGGAGTAAATGTATATCGGCAGCGGGAGCCACAGGCGGGCAAAGGCGGGCAGGCGGTCACGCTCGGGGCAGAGCGGCGCAAACAGCACGTTCATTGCCGTGAGGTGGTCATATTCCGCGTCGGGCGCCTTATCGGTGCGCGCGACCGAGGTCTCTCCGTCCTTTACGCTCACGGTGATGTTCTCATCCCTCGCTCTGCCGTGAATGAGCAGAGTCAGCTCGCCGTCGGGCAGCGGCGCGCCGGCGGTCACAGCCTTAAGACGCATGAACGCGCCGACGGTGCGCTCGTAATTCAGCACCGAGAAGGATTTTTCGGGAGACACGCTGTACCACTCGCAAATGCGGCAGAGCTTTTCGGCATATCCGGGCAGGAAGGGCGGCAGATTGACGGTGAGCTTGCCGCGTCCCACAGCGTCGAACAGCGCAACGGTGAACTCGGCAATGCGGCTCTCGTCGGCAACGACGAGCTCGCTCACGTTCTCGCCGTTCACGACGGCATATCCGGTGCACACGTCGTCAGCCACGCCGTACCATACCGACGCGCCCCACGAGGTGAGGATATCGTAAAGTCTTTCGCGCTTTCTTATGCCGTAGAAAGGCAGAGTTTTTGAAAGCGTAAAGATATGGTCGAGCGCCGTGGCGTCGGCATTGCTTATCTTGCGAACAGCCATTGCGTGTGTGCGCGGATAGCCGAAGGTGTGGCGCATATTGTCGGAATTGAAGCTGAGAGAAAGGCTCTCCCCTGCCTTATCGTATGAAAAATAATTGTATCTCTGACGTCTGCCGCCGAGAGTGGAAAAGTCGATTCCGTCGCGTATCATGTCGTCAACGGCTTCGTTCATGAGCTTGCGCATATATCCGTGCGAGCGCGCATACGGATGCACGGCTACGTTCCCTATGCCGCGGGTGCGCAGCACCTCGCCGGCGACCGACACGTCAAGATCGAACGCGCCGACGGCTGCCTTCAGTTTGCCGTCCTCGACCGCAACGTAGGAATTGCCGGCGGGGTCATCTTCGGGGCGGTAGAGCTTGGGCAGCAGCTTTTTGAAGTCGCTCGAGTTTCCGTTGAAGCCGAAAACATAGTTGATGAAGTCCATATAATCATCGTAAAGTCCGGCATATCCCTTGCCGTAATAGATATTTTTGTCAAGTTCGCTCATTGTTTAATCTCCCTTTTGCATAAGTTTAATAATCTTTTGATTAGTGCTTAATTTCACGGTATGCTTGTTCAGCATCTTATGCGGTCGAACATATTTTTTTATTCTGCTCAGTCGCAGACCGCCTTCTTCATTTGTTTGCAAATATCAACGGCATCTTTTAAATCGTCCAAATCAAATATTTTGATAATTCTCCTTTCCGCCGTTATATACTTATATACAGAATACATATCTATAACAAACATATAGTTCTTTTCAAAGTCATATTCTTTTTGATTTCGACCATCTGCCAAGATAACATAATCAGCATAAACATACTGATTTAGTTGAGAAATTAGGTCTCTTTCTAATTCTATGTTTAACTTCACCTCAAACAAAATCTTTTTGCCGCAGAATTCTATGATATTATCAACACGCGCAAACGGAGTTGACGGAGAAAAGCACTGGCACTCCCGATAGCACTTTTTCCCGGATAACACCTTGAGAAAATAATCAACATAATACGATCGGAAATCTGCCTCCAGCAAAAATCTTTTTCGACGCGCTCTGTTAATAGTCAAAAAGTTATCAATATTTGTTTTGAAAAGAGCATCATCTCCAATTTTATCATTTAGAAAATAGTCCGGAACATATCTATTTTTTGAAACAATAATATTTTTTAACTTTTCATACTCTTTTGACGGTAATTGAGTAATGGCACTTTGACGCGAAACAAGTATAAAAGAGTTGAATTCAGAGATATCTATCGGAACATTCAATAAGCAAATATCACACACCTTTGCATATATGCGTCCGGACCAGTGATGGGGATAATCATCGGAATTATCATATTCCGGAGGACTGTCTATTCGACCGATGGCGAATATTTTGCCGCCATACTTTGAGTATAGTGTTCGTGCCCTTTTTAGCCATTCAAATATGAGATCTTTGTTATGTGTTTCATCGTCTATGTTTTCAGCTGCTGTTTCTAATTTTCTAATCCATTGTATTGCTGTCTTTGCATGAAAAAACAATACTATATCATCAATCGCGCTGCTGCGAGGTACCGTCCAAATCACATATCCGTTTTCAGACTCAATTATTATATCTTCAACATTATAGTGCTCGTTTTGGTAAATAAATGTTTCAAGCTCGTTTATACTTTTGTGGAAACTTATATTATTGATGTGTGCGCTAACATATTTATGCTGTGTGTTATCATTTGGTATATAATCAGTGTTCATATTGTCTATCACAGCAAGCGATGTACTCATAGCGCAAGCTCTCCCTTACATAACATTCCACACAATACATCAACGGAAATAACTATACAAGTCTGAAATGCAATAATTATATTATATCCATCGTCATTTTACGCGCGGGACGGCAGAGGCAGACCGTCGCGTCGTGGTATGCGGCTCGCACAGCCACCTCAGCCGCTGCGGCATCCTTCTCATCCGCAAACAGCGCAAACACGGAGGGACCGCTGCCGCTCAGCAGCGCGTATCCGCCGTGACTGCGGCAGATATCCGCTATCGCGTTGGCGCCGAGCGTCTCGGCGTATGAAAGCGCACCGAAGGCGTTGTAGAGCCGCGCGCCCACGCGGTCAAGGTCGCCGCTCCTCAGCGCGGCAAGCATCCTGTATGCCCGGCGCGGCAGAAAAGCGTCGTCTCCCTCCCTTGTGCGGTCGATCTCGCGGTATGCCTCGGGCGTGAGCACGCCCTCGCCGCGCTTGGCTATAAGGATATGGCAGTCGGGCATCGGCGCGCATGGGGTCAGCCGCTCGCCTATACCGCGTGCCAGCGCCGTGCCGCCGTCAAGGCAGAATGGCACATCGGCGCCGAGACGCGCGGCAAGCGCATGCAGCTTTTTGCCGTCAAGAACGCCGTCGTATATCGCATTCAGCGCATAAAGCACTGCGGCACCGTCGGTGCTGCCGCCCGCAAGCCCCGCTGCTATCGGGATGCGCTTTTCTATCACTATATCCGCGCGCGGCTCGCTGCCGCTTTCCGCAAAGAAAAGCGCCGCGGCGCGGTAGGCTATGTTCCTTTCGTCGGTATAAAGCCCGCCGCATTCCAGGCGTATCCCCTCGGGGACCTCTTCTCCCGCGCACACGGTAACGGTATCGCAGAGAGTCACCGACTGCATCACACTTTCGATGTCGTGATATCCGTCGGCGCGCCGCGCGCCGACCTCAAGGAACAGATTTATTTTTGCATTTGCATTTATTCTGATTTTTTTCATCTGCCGAACTCTTGTTTTTACTGTCCCGCAGGGACAATTAATGATACCATATTCCGCCCGCTTTTTCAAGTGGCAAAACAAAAAAAGCCAATAAAACACGGCAGAGACCGCCCGCGCGGGTCGTCTCTGCCGTGTTTTATATATTATTTGGAGCTTTCCGCGCCGAAAATGCTGAGCTGCTGTGCTCTTCTTTCGGCATTGTATTTATCGAGCAGCGCGTGGATCTTCTTAACGGGGTCAAGGATGAGGCTTATCGACTCGTCGTGATTCAGCGTATCGATGATGTAGGACACATACTTGCACATATTTACCTCGACGTACCACGGACGCGTCTTTATATCCGGGTCGGTGTAGATGAGGTTGGTGGTGAACACCTTGTCGAACAGACCTTCCTCATACGCGCGGTCAAAGCCTTCAAGTCCGTTTGTGAAAAGCCCGAAGGTTGCAAAGCTGAATATGCGCTTTGCACCGCGGCTCTTTATCTGACGTGCAACGTCAAAGAAGGATTCGCCCGAGGAGATCATATCGTCAACGATGATGACATCCATGCCGGTGAGGTCTCTGCCGAGGTACTCGTGAGCAACTATGGGGTTGCGACCGCCGACTATGCGCGAATAATCGCGGCGCTTGTAGAACATACCCACGTCAAGACCGAGAACAGACGAAAAATACATGCATCTGCCCATCGCGCCCTCGTCGGGCGAAATGATGATGAGCTTGTCGTTTTCGAATTCGATATCGGGGACCACGCGCACGAGCGCCTTGGTCATCTGATATGTCGGGCGGTAGTTGTCAAAGCCCATAAACGGCACCGCATTCTGCACGCGGTCGTCATGCGCATCAAAAGTGATAAGGTTGCGCACGCCGATGGTCTCAAGCTCGCGCAGCATCATTGCACAGTCAAGCGATTCACGCGAGGCGCGCTTGTGCTGTCTGCCCTCATAGAGCATGGGCATTATGACCGAAATGCGTCTTGCCTTGCCCTCGACCGCACCGACGATACGCTTAAGGTCGGCATAATGGTCGTCGGGGCTTTTTTCGTGAGCCTTACCGCGCATTTTATAGGTAACGCCGTAGTTGAACATATCGCAGATGATGTAAAGGTCAAGCCCGCGAACCGAACGGGTGACAAGTCCCTTTGCTTCTCCGCTGCCGAAACGGGGACACTCCGCACCGACAAGAAAGCTCTCACTGCTTCCGCGCCATTCTCTGATGTAATTATCGACCTGCGCGGTAAAGCCCTCGCAGCCCTCCATCCCGATGATACCGAGTTCTCCGTATAGAATATCCTTCATACATCCCCCACAAATTTGTTTATTCAATTACAGAGCAGACCTTTCCGAGCCTGCAACACATACATATTAATTATAGCATAATTCCCGCCGGTTAGCAATATATTTTGCGTCTGTTATTGCGGCAAAAGGAATTTTTCGTCGAATTTCCGAACGCGGGGCGCGGGGCGGCGCCGTTATTTGTCATAATAACAAGCGCGCGCCGCGCTGCGCCGCCGTCAGAGCGAATGCTCGCTGCGTGCGGCGACAAGGCGTTCGAATTTTTCATAAACGCCGTCGTATGTGCTGGGGGCGGACTTCGGCTCGAACACCGAAGTCGGGAATGAGCGGCGCACGAGCTCGCGCGCCTCTGCCGCGCTCATTTTTTCGGCTGCCATGAGCTGGACCGCAATGTTGCCCACCGCGGTAGCCTCTGTGGGTCCCGCCACGACGGGGAGCCCGCATATATCGGCGGTGATGCTGTCGAGCAGCGTGTCGCGCGAACCGCCGCCCACTATATTTATCGCCGTGGGTCTGAAGCCGCAAAGCTCCGCCACTCCCTCTATCGTGCGGCGGTAGCAGAGCGCAAGGCTGTCGAAGATGACTCTTACCGTCTCGCCGGGAGTTTTTGGCACATACTGCCCTGTTTTGCGACAATATTCGGCGATCCTGCCGGGCATATCGCCGGGCACCGCAAACACCGGCGCATCTGGATCGATCACCGAACGGCAGGCGGGCGCGGCTGCGGCAGCCGACGACAGCACGTCAAAGCCTATCTCGTCTTCTCCTCTGCCCTCGCGTCTCCACTGGCGGCGGGATTCCTGAAGCAGCCAGAGCCCCATGATATTCTTGAGAAATCTGATCTTTCTGCCGACGCCGCCCTCGTTCGTGAAGTTCAACGCGAGCGTTTCGGGCGTAATGACAGGCTCATCGGTCTCGGTGCCGAGCAGCGACCATGTGCCGGAGCTTATGTATACGAATTTCTCATCCTTTTTCGCGGGGACGGCAAGCACCGCCGACGCCGTGTCGTGGGATGCGATGCTCACGACCTCCGCGCCGCAGCCGCCGACCTCGGCACCGACATCGCCGCGCACATTTCCGAGCGATGTGCCGGGATGAACGAGCGGTGCGAAAAAGTCACGCTCGAGCCCGAGGGCTGACAGTATCTCAGCCGAAAAGTCGCGTTTTTTTGCGTCAAGCAGCGCACCTGTCGATGCCACGGTATATTCGCACGCCATATTTCCCGTCAGGAAATACCCGAGCAGGTCGGGGATGAAGAGCATCCTCGCGGCGCCCGCAGCGGTGCCGTCCCGCCTGTCGGCGTAAAGCTGATAGACGGTGTTGAAGTCAAGAAGCTGTATGCCCGTTATGCCGTAGAGCTTTTCGTTCGGCATAACGCGTTCGCCGAATTCGCTTATGATCCCCTCGGTGCGGCGGTCGCGGTAATGAACGGGATTGCCGATGAGCCGTCCGTGCGCGTCCAGCAGTCCGTAATCGACGCCCCATGTATCGATGCCTATCGAGCGCAGCTCGCCGCCCGCAGCGGCACGGATGGCATTTTTGCTCTCCGCATACAGCCTGAGGATATCCCATGTAAAGCGCCCCGCGACCATCTGCGGTTCGTTGGGAAATCTGTGTACCTCGCGCAGCGAAAGCTTTTCGCCGTCGTAGCTGCCGACAATGCCGCGCCCGCTTGAAGCGCCGAGGTCAATACCGAGAAGATCAAGAGTTTTTTTCATAAAGTATGCTCCGCCTTTGAAATGAATATACTACAAATTAATTAAGGAAGGTTTTCGGGTCATCTGAGCTCGACAACGGTCACACCGCCGTCGCCCTCGCCGTACTGTCCTATGCGGTACGCCGCAATGCGACCGTCGCCCTTCAGCATTTTCCACAGCGCCTGCCTCAGTGCGCCGGTGCCTTTGCCGTGAATGAGGCGCACCGTGTGGAGCCCTGCAAACATGGCATCGTCAAGGTAGCGGTCGACCGCCATCCATGCCTCGTCGCCCGTCATACCGCGAAGGTCTATCTCGTCCGAGCAGGCGCGGCTGACAGTCGTTGCGCAGAATTCCTTTGCGGTCTTTTTCTGCCCCGTGCCGTCGGTGACCATGACAACATCGTCAAGCAGCTTGAGGTTGCCGAGCTTGGTCTTTGTTCTGATGCCGCCTGCCTGGACCGAAACATTACCGGAGCGATCGGGGTCGGCAAGCAGCACGCCCTCCTGCTTTATATTGCGGATATATACCTTGTCGCCCTTGTGCAGAGCGCGCGGAAGGACATATCCGTCGTCCTCCTCCGCGTCAACGGGATTGAATTTATCCTCGTTTTCTTTGAGGTGCTCGCGTATCCTGCGGCGTGCAGCCTCAAGTTCTTCACCGAGACGCTCGCTGTCGCGTGCCTTTTTGACCTTTTCAAGCTGAGAGAGCACATATTCGCTCGATATCTTCGCACCCTCGATAAGCTGAGCCGCTTTCTTCTCCGCAGCGGCGGTCTGACGTTCCGCCTCGGCAGCGCGTGCGCGGATCTTTGCCTCCGCCTCGTGCTTGAACTTTTCGTACTCCTCGCGCAGTCTTGCAGTCTCCTCGCGGTTGCGCTCCATCTCCATGCGGCTCGCTTCGAGCTTGTCTATGACGTCCTCAAAGCGGCGGTCGTCGGAGCTGACCTCTTCGGCAGCGCGGTCTATGATGTGCTCGGGCAGTCCCAGCCGCTTGGATATCGCAAACGCATTCGATCTGCCCGGCGTGCCTATCGTCAACTTGTAGGTCGGCTTCAGCGTTTCGACATCGAACTCACATGAGGCGTTGGTCACACCGGGTGTGCTGAGTGCGTAGGATTTCAACTCGGCATAATGTGTGGTAGCCGCGCAGAGCGCTCCTTTTTCGCGCACCTCGCGGATAACTGCTATGGCGAGCGCCGCGCCCTCGATGGGGTCGGTGCCGACGCCCAGCTCGTCAAACAGCACGAGTGCGCCCGGCGTCAGCTCTTTAACTATCGAAACGATATTGACCATGTGCGCCGAAAAAGTCGAAAGCGACTGCTCTATGCTCTGGTCGTCGCCGATATCGACGAGCACGCGGTCGCACACGGCAACGGACGAACGCTCGTCGGCGGGAATGTGCAGTCCCGACTGCGCCATGAGCGTGAAAAGCCCGAGCGTTTTGAGCGTAACGGTCTTGCCGCCGGTGTTCGGACCGGTGATTATCATCGTGTCATAGCTGCCGCCGAGCGCAACGTTCACCGGCACGACCTTATCCTTGGCTATGAGCGGGTGACGCGCGCCGATAAGCTCGATGGTCCTTTCGGACCCCGTCGTGATGCGCGGCTGCGCGCCGTCCATTTTTTCGGAAAGCCCCGCACAGGCAAAATAAAACGCCAGTTCGTCGATATTCGCAACATCGTAGCGGAGTATCGCCGCGCGCTGCGCGGTCTCGGCGGAAAGCTCGGCAAGTATACGCTCTATCTCATGCTTTTCCTTTGCTTCAAGCTCGCGTATCTCGTTGTTCGTGTCAACGACCGCCATGGGTTCGACGAAAATCGTAGCCCCCGATGCCGACGTGTCGTGAACAAGCCCCTTTACGTCGTTTTTGCATTCTGCGCGGACCGGCACGACATATCTGCCGTTGCGTATCGTGACGATGCTGTCCTGAAGATATTTTGCGTATGATCCGCCGGTGTATTTTGAGAGCAGATCCTTCACACGCGCGGTCGCCGCGCGTATCTTGCGCCTGATGTCGGCAAGGGCGGGAGACGCGTCGTCGGCTATCATCTCCTCCGAAATAATCACACGGCATATTTTGTCCTCAAACGGACGGTCGGCATCAAGCCTGCCGAATATCTCGTCAAGCACGGTCTCAAACGTGCGGTCGGTGCGGCTGTATTCTATGATGCCGCGCGCCGTGCGCAGTATGTTTGCAACGTCAAGCAGCTCGCGTGCCGTCAGCACCGCGCCCTTTTCGGCACGTTCGCATACCGCATCTATGCTCTTTATCATTCCGAACGACGGATAGCCCTTGTACCCGACAAGCTTTTTTGCATCTGTCGTGAGCCTCTGACGGCGCAGGATGTGCACCTCGTCGTCGTCCGGCACAAGCACCAGTGCCATTGCCTTTGCGCCCTCTGTGTGAGCGCACTCGGCAAGCATATATCTTATCTTATCAAATTCAAGTGATGTTACTGTTTTATCCGGTAAATACATTTCAAATCTCCGAAATCACATATTACGTATCTCGTTGTAGAGCGCAAGGGAGGCAAACCCGCGCTCAAGGTGGTGTGTTATATATGTGCTGCCGACGGACGAAAACGTTTCAAGATCGGCGTCCTCCGAAAGCGAAAAGGCAAACATACGCTCCGGCATGGCGGTCAGCACATACTTTATCGCGGCGAGCACCGAACGGTTGACCGGAAGAAGTATCGAACGCACGCCGTCGCTGTCCACCGGTATCACGTCGGAGGGCAGGGCTGCATCACGTTCAAGCCTGCCTGCAGCGCATGAAGCACACATGAGCGCACCGTTCATTACGTCGATGTAGCATATGCCGCCATCGTTTGCGCACGCGGCATCCGGTGCGCCGCAGATATGGCAGTCGCCGAGCTCGGGCATATACCCCGAATACCCCGCCGCACGCCATTCGAATGTTCCCTTTATGAGGCGCTGATCCTTTATCCCGCGGCAGACGGCGTAAAGAGAGTTGAGCGTCAGCCGCAGCATATCCACCGCAGGCTCGCCCTCTCCGCTCAGCTCGCACGCAAGATCTACAAGATACTGCGCAAGATAAAGCCTCGTTATCTCCTTTTCAAGCTGCGGAAAGGACTCGATGACCTCAGCCGAGCGCAGCCACATCATGTCGCCGCGGCGGTGCAGCTCGTAGTTTGCGTATGTGAACAGCCGTGCGGGGCTCATGTACTTGTTTTTCAGCGACCGCGCGCCCTTAGCTATAACCGATATGCGCCCGTATGACGGCGTGAGCAGCGTGAGCATCTTGTCATGCTCGCCGAGCTCGTATTCGCGGACGACAAGCCCGTCCGTTGCAAAATCACGCAGCGTTTCCACTACCGCCGCCTCCTCTCGGCGCCGGGCATCGTTCAGTCTTTATCGTCTTCCTGAGCCGAAAGCCCGAAATTGCGGACAAGTCCGTCCGAATCGCGCCAGTTTTCCTTCACCTTGACCCAAAGATCAAGGAATACCTTCTTGCCGAACACCTTTTCAAGCTCCTCGCGCGCATATGTGCCGACCATTTTGAGCTGTTCGCCGTTTTTGCCGACGATTATGCGCTTGTGCGTTGCCTTTTCGCAGTATATCTCGGCACGTATGCGGATAAGCCCGCGCGTTTCGGTAAATTCCTCTATCACCACCGCAATGCCGTGCGGCACCTCGCGGTCAAGCGTGCGCAGAAGCTTTTCGCGGATTATCTCCGACGCATACTGGCGCGACGGCTGATCCGTGCTGATGTCGTCGGGGTAAAACCAGTCTGATTCGACAAGGAAATGCGACAGCTCGTCCACGACCTCACCAACGGCGCGCCCGTTCTTGGCGCTTATCGGCACCACCGCGTCAAAATCATGCAGCGCGGCATATGCGGCAATTGTTTTTGCTATCACGTCACGGTTGTAAAGATCGACCTTGTTGAGCGCAAGCACCGACGGCACGCCGCTCGTCTTGAGATATGCGATAACGTCGCGCTCGACCTGCGATATCTCCTTACCCGCGTCGGCAACGAGCAGCACGCAGTCGCCGTCCTGCATGGCATCCCGCGCGCTTCTCACCATTGCATCGCCGAGCCTGTTCTGCGGGCGGTGGATGCCGGGCGTGTCAAGGAACACATACTGGTCGTCGCCGACGGTATGGATGCCGACGATCCTGCCGCGCGTCGTTTGCGGCTTGCTTGACACAATGGCGACCTTCTCGCCGAGGATGCGGTTCATGAGCGTTGATTTGCCCACGTTAGGTCTGCCGACTATTGAAATAAATGCTGTTCTTTTCATGTATACGCGTCCTTTTTCATTCGTTGACGGTGAGTCCGAGTATTTTCATTATGTCGCGCTGGCGGCGGCGCATATCGAGCTCGTCCGCCTCTCCGCGTTCGTGATCGTAGCCCATAAGATGCAGCGCCGAATGTACGCAGAGGAACGCCGTCTCACGCTCGAAGGAATGCCCGTAAAGCTCTGCCTGAGAACGTGCGCGTTCAAGTGAGAGCACAACGTCGCCGAGCTGATATCTCTCCCCGTCAAAGGCAGACTCGATGTCTCCGCCGTCAAAGAGCGGAAAGGAGAGCACATCCGTCGCGCGGTCGATGCCGCGATATTCACGGTTGTATTTTCTTATGCCCGCGTCGGAGACGAACGTCACCGACACCTCGGCATCGCCCGTGACGCCCTCATATTCGAATGCGGCGGTGAGCGCACGCTTCACCAGACCGCGCAGCGCGTCATCGACCTTTTCCTTGCGCTGACGGTTGCTAAAATCAATATACAGTTCCATTGCCGTTACCTTCTTTTATGTCCTGTTCTTATCCGATGCGGGGCGGTGATATTTCTTCGGCGCCTGCCCGCCGTCGCGCCGTGCGCCGCGGCGTTCCGACTCGCGGCGGCTGTTTTCGCGCTCGTATTTGTCATACGCAAGTATTATCTTCTGCACGAGCTTATGCCGCACAACGTCGCGCTCGGTAAAGCGGTGAATGTTTATATCCTCGATTCCGTCAAGGATGTGCACCGCAGCCCAAAGCCCGCTCTTCTGTCCGTCGGGCAGATCGGTCTGCGTCAGGTCGCCCGTCACGACAGCCTTTGAGCCGTTGCCGAGACGTGTGAGGAACATTTTCATCTGCTCGAATGTCGCGTTCTGCGCCTCGTCAAGTATGATAAAGGAATCGTCGAGCGTTCTGCCGCGCATATAAGCGAGCGGCGCGACCTCAATGACCTGCTTTTCGACACAGCGCTGATAATTTTCGGCGCCCATCATCTCAAACAGCGCGTCATACAGCGGGCGCAGGTAGGGGTCTATCTTGCTTTGCAGGTCGCCGGGCAGAAAACCGAGCTTTTCGCCCGCCTCTATCGCGGGGCGGGTGAGGATTATACGGCTCACCTGCTTTTCGCGCAGCGCCTTTACCGCCATTGCAACGGCAAGAAAGGTCTTGCCCGTGCCGGCAGGACCCACGCCGAGGACTATGGTATTTTTTCTTATCGCCTCGACATACTGCCGCTGTCCGACGGTCTTCGGCTTTACGGGCTTGCCCTTCGACGTCAGACAGATGCAGTTTTCGTCAAACGCCGCAAGCTCGGCGCCGCGGCCGTCCTTTATCATTGAGGTGATGTATATCACCGTCTGCTCGCTGAGCGCGCCCATGCCCGATGACGCACGCTTCAGCGCCTCGACCGTTTCGGCGGCAAGCGCAACGGCATCTGCCGAGCCGCCGCTTATCACGAGCGCATCGCCCTCTCCGCTCTCCGAGGCGCGGTTGTGCACAGCAACACCGAAAGCGTCCTCGACTATCTTCATATTCGCGTCAAACGCGCCGAAAAGCCTTGCGGTCTCGGCTGCCGAACCTGTATATACGATCTTTTGCTCTTTCTGTTCCATTTTTCCGACTTCCCAATAAGGATTTTCCCATTTTATTATATCACAACACGCGCGTTTTGTCACGCTTTTTTGCGGAATTACGCATTTTTACGGTCGATTTATCCGTCGCCGCCCGTCAAAAAGACAAATCCCTGCGGCACGGCGATATTTTCGACGGCAACAAGCTCACAGCGCAGCGTTACCGCATCCTCTCCCACCTCGCGCACGACGGTCTTTCTCACCGGGTAGGCGCCGCCGGAAAGTGCGTCGGAAATGCGGCGCGACAGCTCAAAATCCGCAAGGCGCTCCGCCTCCGCGCCGCTGCGCACCGCCTCCTCCGCCGAATATCCCACTCGCTTTACCCTGTCTATACCGACGGGTATCACCTTGCCGCCCGGCAGCCTCGGCATATTCCTCTCGCTCACTGTGTCGCTGTCATGCTCCGCGCCGCCGCTTTTTGAAAAAAGTTTTATCTCCTTTGAAAAGAATATAAGCGATATCTCCTCGTCCTCACGCCCGTCGGGGACATTCCTTTCATACCTGTACGGGACGGTCACCGTGATCTCGCGCACCGTTTCGGCACGCACCTCGCCGCGTGCCCTCGTGATCCTCACCCCGATGCGGGTGCTGTCTATCACCCCGCTGACGAGCAGGTCTCCCTTCTTTACCGACTGTCCACGGCTGACCGCAGGCTTGCCTGCAATGATCTCGGTGCACGTGATAAGCCCGTCGCACGCCGCTATGAGATTTTCGCCGTCATAGCCGCCGTCCGGCTCATCCTCCTTCGGCGGATCGAGCTGCTCGCGCACCTCTATCACCGCAGTCGTGCCGCGTATGTTCACCGCAGCCCATGCCAGCTTATCGCTCGATTTTACCGCCTCGGCAGCCGTTCTGTCGGCGTTCACCGCGCGGCGACGTACGCCGGGGCGCACCCCGAGCTCCGCAAAAAGCGCTTCGGTCTCGGTGGATGTAAGAATATCGCGGCACCCGGTAACGCGCACGTCCCATATCACGCTCTCGCCGAGTATGAGGATAAAAAGCGCCGCGAGCGAGCCCGCGATAAGCCCGGCGCGGCGGATGAGCGTTTTCTTCATCGCCGGCAGACCGTATACCGTGCGCACACTGTGCCCTATCCCGGCCGCATCGCAAAGCACCGCGAGCCGGTGCGCCGTCCGTGCCGAGCAGAAAAGCACTGCCGTGCCACCGGGCTCTCCGCCGGTTTCACCGTCGGTCTCGCTGCCGGTGACGGTAAAGCCGCGGTACACGAGCCGCGCCTTCATAAGAATGTTCAGCAGCCGTACCGCGTCGCCCTCTGCGACCGAAAAGCGGCATACACCCGCAAAAAAGTCGATAAGCCTCATTTTTCGCCCGCCTTCCCCGTAAATGCCGAGAAGGAAAGACCGTCGATCTCTCCGTTGATGCCTATCTCGGCGTTGAAATATGTCGTGCAGCAGAGCCGCCTGCCCGTAACGGTCAGCTCCGCTCCGCTTACGAGCAGCCCGATACATTCGGCGGAGTACGAAAGTATGCGCTCGCAGCCGGTTATGTAAAGGTCGTTTCTGCCGCGCAGCTCGACGGTAAGACCGCCGCACAGAACATCTGCGGGAATATCAAAACGGCGGCTGAGCAGCTCCGCCAGAGGTATTTTCTCTCCGGTCCTTCCCGAACGTGTTCTTCTTTTTTTCATGTCTGCCCCATACCGCCCTTCCGTATCACCGCGGCGGATATAATCGCCGCCCGCGCCGAATAAGATATCAATGAATATTATGCGCCGGAGGCAATTGTAATGAATAACGGAACAAGGGCAGACAGGTTCGCCGCAATGACCGCGCCGCGCACGGTGGCTGCGGCACTTGCAAGTCTTTTTTTCATCGCCCTTCTGCTGCGGAATCCCGATATCCCGATAAAATACGTCTCGCGCGGGCTTACGCTCTGCACCACTGCGGTGATACCAACGCTTTTTCCCTTTATGGCGCTCTCCGAGCTTCTCGTAAGGACCGGTGGGGGCGAGCTGATGGGGCGTCTGCTGCGCCGCCCGATGCACGCGCTGTTCGGGCTGTCGGGAGCGGGGAGCTGCGCGTATCTCCTCGGTGCGGTATGCGGCTTTCCCGTCGGAACGCGCGCCGCCATTATGCTTTACGACCGCGGGCTTATGACGCGGCGTGAAACGGAACGGCTCGTGACCTTCTGCAACTATCCGTCGTCGGCGTTCATGATAAGCGCCGTCGGCACCGCGCTGTGGCATGACCGCCGACTCGGCGCGGCAATGTACGTGTCGGTGCTGCTTGCGGGCACGCTCTGCGGCATTGCGGGCGGCATACCCGCACGCATAGCAGAAAAAAAGTCGGGGAATGCCGCAGCGCCCCTGCCCGCAATAAGAAAACCGGAGCCGAGCGCACTGCCCGACTCCGTTACCGCCGCAGCGCTCTCAACGCTCAACGTATGCGCCTATGTCGCATTTTTCTCCTGCGTCGTAGGCTGCATTTCGTGCATCATCTCGCGATTTTCCCCGTCGAGAACGACCGAGGCGGTGATCTATTCTCTTTTCGAGGTGACCTCGGGCGCCGCCGCATCGTCGGCGGTCAGACCGACCGGAGTCGGGATACTCCTCTGCACCGCCGCAGCGGGCTGGTCGGGGCTTTCGGTGCATATGCAGATATTTTCCGTCTGCTCGTCGGCCAAAAACGCGCGGCCGCGACTCGGCGGATATCTCATATCAAAAGCCGTGCAGGCTCCGCTTTCGGCGCTTATAATGCTCGCCGCGATGAAGCTGTTCCCATCCCTTTCACAGTCTGCGGCTCCCACGGGGACGTTTACTCCGCACGGCACGGGCATGACCGCCTTCTCGGTCTCGGTGCTGATCCTTTTTCTTTCGGCTCTCGCCGCTGCGGTGATAACAAAGCTCGCCAAGAGAAAGCAGATAAAGGAAAAAGCGTGAGTTCAGCGCACGACCGGCTCGGCATTGCCCGCATTTTCCGGCGGCAGAGGGTATCTGCCGAGGCATTCACGCACGCGTGCCGAAAAATCCTCGCCCGCACGAATGTCGCGCAGCCTTTCGTGAGCAGCGCCGACCGATGCGCCTGCCGCAAGGTCTGCGGCGTGATCTGCCGCTCTTTCGAGTGATATCAGTATCTCGTCGGCATATATGCTGCCGCGCGCGTCTCCGAGACCGACCATGCGAGCCACGCATCTTCTGCCCACCTCGTCGGTCAGCCTATCTACAGCTTCCTCGAGAGGCTCGGTCTCCTCGGCGCTTCCGCCGCCGACAACGCCGTCAAGCAGATCGGTCACAGCGCGGCGGCAGACCTCTATCTCAGCGGCTGTCGCCGCATCGAAGGTAAAGCCCTCGCCCGCCATTTTCTCAGCGATCCCGGAAATATCGAGCGCGTGGTCTCCTATCCGCTCGGCGTCGCCGACCGCCCCGTAAAGAGCATATATCCCGTCGCACAGTCTTTTTCCCGGCCGCCCGTCCGACAGCTTTATGAGGTATGATCTTATCGAATCCTCGTATGAGTCTATGAGACGCTCGGTTTCGGCTATCTTTTTCTGCCGTTCGGCATCAAACCCGTCGAGCTGCCGCGCAGCCTCGGAAAGATTCTGCGCCGCAAGCTCAAGCATACGCAGAAAAGCCGCCCTTGTCATCGAATACGCAAACGCGGGTGCGGAAAGAAAGCGCTCGTCGAGTATCGAATACCCGGCGAGCCGACGTGCCCGCGTCGGCTCGCCGGCGTCCGGCTGCGCCTTTTTTGTTTTCTTTTTCTTCTCGCCGTCCGGGACCGTCAGCACGGCAAGCTTTACGAGCAAACGCGGGAACGGCAGCAATATCAGCGTCGAAAAGACATTGAAGGCTGTGTGCATCACCGCTATCGAAAACGCGTCGGCAGGCGCGCCGAGGTATGCCGAAAAAACCCCGGAAAGGCGCAAAAGCCCCGAGGCGGCAAGCGCCGCACCCGTGCCGATAAGATTGAAATAAAGGTGGATGAACGCCGCGCGGCGCGCGTTTTTTCCCGCCCCGAGACCGGACAGCAGTGTGGTGACGCAGGTGCCGATGTTCTGACCGAGGATTATCGGCAGTGCCGCGCCGCGCGTCAGCACTCCCGAGGCGGCAAGCGCCTGAAGAATGCCGACCGATGCCGAGGACGACTGTATTACCGCCGTCAGTAGCGCTCCCGCCGCAATTCCCGCTACGGGGTTGCCGAAAACGGTGAGGATTCGGGTGAATTCGGGCACGGCGGCAAGCGGCTTTACCGTTCCGCTCATCAGCTCCATGCCGAAAATAAGCACCGTAAAGCCTAAAAAGGCATATCCGAGGTCGCGGCGGCGGTCGCTTCGCGGGTTCATCACAAGCACCGTTCCGACCGCCGCGAGCAGAGGCGCGAATGCCGTCGGGCTGAGAAGCCCCAAGACTCCTCCTCCGCCGAGCTGCGTCAGCGAGAGCAACCACGAGGTAAAGGTCGTTCCGAGATTTGCGCCCATTATAACGCCGACCGACTGAGAAAGCGTCATGATGCCCGAATTGACGAATCCCACGACCATGACCGTGGTGGCGCTTGAGGACTGCACCAGCGCCGTAACGAGCGCACCGAGCGCGACGCCGCGCAGCGGCGTTTTGCAGAGCCTGCCGAGCCAACCCTGCGGCTTGCCGCCGCTCATGCGGCGAAGGTTTTCGCCCATAATGTTCATTCCGAACAAAAACATACAAAGACCGCCGACAAAATCAAGAACCGAAAATATATATATACTCACGACCGCAACCTTCCGCAAACACAAATGATATTTACGTTATTATGCCCGCAAAAGGGCAAAAAAATCCCGCCGCTTGCCGCGGCGGGATCTGTATTTATGTAGCTTTATGCGTTATCGGTCACTGCAGGATCTTGATGCCGCCGATAACGGGCAGCTCTTTCACCTTGCCCTGAGCGGCATTGACGATACCGATGATGGCAAGAGCGAGAGTGGCAATGCTGCCGAGCGCGCCCACTACCCCGAAAATACCGCCGATGAAGTGGATATTCTTGAGAGCCGAGATAATGCTGAAGCCTATCTTAACGATAAGGAGCACGAGCCCCTGATTTGCATGGAAACGCGCGAATCTGGAATTCTTTGCGGCAAAGATCGGAACGAGAACAAGCAGTCCGAAATAAGCGAGAATGCCCATCGTCTTGTTGCTCTGAATGTCCTTCTGATCGTATCCCGATGTTGTGTCGGGCGTGTTCAGGATCGCCTCAAAGCCGTTTTCCTGTTTCTTTTCTTCTTTTTTGTCTTCGACGGGAGCGCCGCACTTTGAGCAGAACTTTTCGCCTTCATTGAGCTGCGCGCCGCATTTTGAGCAGAATGCCATAATAAAATAAACCTCCGTTTATATTGTGTCGGTTGGATGTCGGGATATACCCCGTGCCGGATGTCAGATAAGACCGATGAAGAGCGGCATCTGATCTCTTATGCTGCCCGCCCAGTCCGAAAGCGAGAAGCCGATGACGAACATTACGATCACCGCGAGTATTGCGATGACCACGCCCGCGAGTTTGAAGATGACGGTCGCGAGAGCAAAGTGCTTGAGATTCTTGTTCGTGCATACGCACGCCATGATGATCGCGCTGATAAGACCGACCACCGAGATGCCGTACAGCAGTATAAGCCCGAAGAAAGCACCGACGCTTACCGGTTTGTTTTCTTCGCTCGGCGCAGTGTTCGCATATACCGGCTGCGCGGGAGCGGGCGTATAGACGGGCTGCTGTGCCGCAGTGTTACCGCCGACCTTTTGACCGCAGGACGTGCAGCATCCTGCGCCCTCGTCGAGAGGCGCGCCGCAGTTTGTGCAGTATTTTGCCATGATGATACCTCCGTTTCGGGGTGGCGGCTTCGCCCTCGGGCAGTGCCGCTCCGTTGATTAATATTATAGTATAAAACAAAACCGGTGTCAATAATTTATTCACACAAAAAGCGGCATTTTTTATACCCGCGGTTTTTTGATAAGATTGACAATCAGCCCACTGTGGGCTATAATATAAACAAGATCAACACGGAGATGTACACAGGAATGAAGAGTATAACCGAGACCATTACGACACCCGTAACGCTCTCCTGCGACGTTGCGGTATGCGGCGGAGGGATCGCGGGGATCAGCGCCGCTCTTGCCGCCGCGAGACGCGGCAGCGATGTGCTGCTCATCGAGCGGGAGTTCGCCCCCGGCGGGCTTGCAACGCTCGGTCTTGTCACCATATACCTGCCGATATGCGACGGCATGGGGCATCAGGTCATATACGGCATCGGCGAGGAGCTGCTGCGCCTTTCGATAAAGCACGGCTGCGAATGCAAACGCCCCGCCCCCTGGCTTGACGGCGGCAGTGCGGAGGAAAAAGCCGCGGTGCGCTTTCAGGCGGGCTTCAACGGTCCGCTTTTCATGCTTGAAGCCGAAAAGCTGCTGCGTGACGCGGGCGTCAGGATACTTTACGGAACGCAGATATGCTCGGCTGTTACCGACAATGGCAGGATAGAGGCGCTCGTTATCGAAAACAAGAGCGGCAGAAGTGCCGTTGAAATAAAAAAAGCGGTCGTCGATGCGACCGGAGACGCCGACATTGCGGCATTTGCGGGAGCGGGCACCGTCCTTTACGGACGCGGCAACACGCTCGCGGGATGGTATTACTTTATCGATTCAAAAGAGCGCCGCTGCCGCCTTCTCGGCGGTGCGGAAATAACCGATGAGCAGGCGGCTGCCGGCAAAAAACAGCCGAAGCTGCTCTCCGACAGACGCTTTACCGGCATCGACGGCACCGAGATCAGCGAAATGATGCAGATGTCTCATGCGGCGACATACGCCGACTGGGAGGCGCGGCACGCCGCCGATCCCTCATGCCTGCCCGACGCGCTGGCGTCAATACCGCAGCTACGCATGACCCGACGCATACGCGGGCTTGCAGCACCGGACGCGGACGCCGACGCTTCATACGCTGACAGTATAGGTGTGACCGGAAGCTGGCGCAGCCGCGGTCCGGTATACGAGCTGCCCCTCGGCTGTATCATCGCCGACGGCTGCCGCAATCTTCTTGCGGCGGGGCGCGATATCTCGGTCAGCGACCGTATGTGGGACATCACGCGCGTGATACCCGTCTGTGCCGTTACCGGCGAGGCGGCGGGCGCCGCCGCCTCGCTGTTTGACGACTTTTCGTCGCCCGACACCTCAATGGTCGGCAAATTGCGCGCCTCGCTGCGCGAGGGCGGCGTCAGACTGAGCTGCGGGGAGATCTTCTGACCGCAGATCTCCGGACGCGATTCACTTTTTTCCCGACGCGGCATAACGCATTATCGCCGCAAGCAGCTCGGCGCACCTCTCACGGTCGAGCTTCGAACGTGCCGAACCGCCGAAGCCCGCGCCGACGAAGCCTGCCGCGCGCATGGTACCGAAGCCGGAGGCTGCCCATGCGGGCACGCCGTCGCTGTCTGCCCACGCCTCGGCTGCGCCGTCGGTCCTTATCTCAAGCAGTCCCGCGGAGAGCATTGCGGCCTCGGCGACCGTTATCGGTTCGTCGGGAAGAAAACACTGCTTGCCGTCCTTTATCCACCCGTCGCAGACGCCGAGAGTATATGCCGCGCCGATGTACGGCTTGGCTGAGGCGGGGATATCCCCGTCGTCGGCAAATACGGTGACGTCGCACGCCGGCAGATCCTTTATGCCCGCTGCCGTCATCGCCATGACAAGAAACTCCGAACGGCTGACCGTTTGCGACGGGTAAAAATAGTTCTTCCCGCCGACCTCGGTGCCGCCCATTATCCCGGCGGCAGATACGCGCAGCGCAGTGCTTTCAAAAACACTGCCCTCCATGTCGGCAAAGCCTTCGCCGCTCGCGCGGCGCGAAACGGTAACGCTTACAGTCGCCGCATCGTCGGCGCGCTCTCCCCACTTGTCGCGCACGGTGTATGAAAAGCTGTCCCTGCCCGAAAAGCCGCTGTCCGGTATATAAACGTAGCACCCGCCTGCGCGGTCGGTCATGATAACGCTGCCGTGCCTCGGGTATGATACAAGAGAAAAGAACATTTCGTCCCCGTCGGGGTCATATGCGGCAAGTCTGCCCGCGCAGGGCATCCCCGAATACGTCGATGCACCGAGAGACGCGGCAGTAGCCGTGTCGAGCGTCGGCGCGGAGTTTTTGCCGTCGATAAAATTCACGGTGCAGGAATATTCGTGCGCCGCGCCGTTGACGTTGAAGGAAAAACCCGCTTCTCTGACATCGGCGCCCGCGGGCACGAGCGACATACGCGAAAGATTCAGCCGCGTGACGCTCTGTCCCTCGGCAAGCGCGAGCGAGCCTATCATAAGCCTGCCGTCCTCCGAATCGGGCAGCTTTGTGAGCGTTATGTAATCCACAGCCGACACACCGGCGGCAGCTTCGAAATCCGCAGCTTGGAACACCGCCTCGGCGCCGCTTCTTGCCGCGACCGCCATCCTTTCGGCGCTTGCCACGACCGCAATTCCGGGCGAGAGCATTTTTGCCGCTCCCTCGGTCGCCGCGACCTCCGCCCCGCGTGCGCTCGCGGCGGTCGGCATGAGCACCGTCGCGGGCGCGGCGGCGAACACCGCGATAAACGAAATTATAAACGAAACGAGCCTTAACATCTTCGTGACCTCCGAAAATTATTGTCTGTCACTCAAATATACTCCCGCGCGCGTGATTATATGACATGCAGATCATCATAAAGATGACGGCAGCCGGTCATGACGGACCGCGCGGGTAAGATCGCCGAAGGTATAATGATATGAACATTGAAATAACTCCCGAATACGACGGCATGACCGTTTTCGACCTCCTGCGCAAGCGGATGCACATATCCTGCGGAACGCTTACGCTGCTAAAAAATTCCCCCACAGGCATGACCGTGGACGGTGTGCGCGTTACTGTGCGCCACAGGCTGAGAGCGGGCGAGCGCCTTTCGCTCGATCTTGCCGACAAGCCCGAGACCGGCACGTCCCAGATAATCCCGAAAAAGCTGCCGCTCCCGATAATATACGAGGACGACGACATAATAGTCGCCGACAAGCCCGCTGGAATGCCCACTCACCCGACGCACGGTCATCTTGACGATACGCTCGCCAATGCGCTTGCGTGGCGTGCCGAAAGGCGAGGCGAGCCCTTTGTGTTCCGCCCCGCCAACCGCCTTGACCGCAATACGAGCGGCATCGTGCTCCTTGCCAAAAACCGCCTTGCCTCATCAAGACTTTACGAGGACATGAAAAGCGGGCGCATACACAAGACCTACGCCGCGATAACGGTCGGCGTTCCCGATCCGCAGTGCGGCAGGGTTGATGCGCCCATAGCCCGTGCCGACGAGGGCATCCTCATGCGCACCGTGCGCGAGGACGGCTTGCCGTCCGTTACCGACTACCGCACGATGCGCGTGTCGGGCGACGGCGCATATGCCCTTGTCGCACTTGAACCGCGCACGGGCAGAACGCACCAGATACGCGTTCATATGGCTCACATAGGATGTCCCCTGCTCGGCGATTTCCTCTACGGAGAGGAATGCCCCGACATCATCGGACGGCACGCACTGCACGCCGCAAGACTTGAATTCCGCCACCCCGTGACCGGACTGACGCTGAGAATGGCTTCCCCCATACCCGCCGATATGCTGAAGGTCATAAAAGAAAAATTCTGACGGCGCAGCACCGCCCGAACGAAAGAAAGAAAGGGTAACGAAATGGATAATATGAACAATACCGACGAACGTGATATGCAGAACGTCAATACCGATGAAACGGCAGCACCCGAAGAGGATAACGCTCTGGTCGCCGAGGAAGCGGCGGCGCCGAAAAGACGGCTGCCGGTCGCGGCGTTCGTGCTTTACGGCATAGCAGCCGCAGCGCTTGCGGTATATATCGCCGCGCGGCTCTCGCCCGCGTTCGCCGACTTTTTCAACCGCCATATCGGGACGGTCGTGCGCGGCTTTCTCGCGCATCTCACCGGCTGGATCCCATTCTCTCTCGGCGAGGCGACGGTCATTTTTCTTCCCGTTCTTGCCGTATTCATGATCGTGCACGCCTGCCGGAGATATGCCGACAGTTGGCGCTCGGTATTTATTTACTTCTGCACGGTGCTCTCGTTTGTGTCGCTGCTCTTTTCCGTATTTGTTTTCGGCTTCGGAACGGGATATTACGGCACCACGGTAGACAAAAAACTCGATCTCGACCGCACCGCCGTCTCGCCCGAGGAGCTTTATTACACCGCATATATCCTTGCCGAGCACGTAAACGAGGAATCGGCAAACGTGACCTACCTCTGCAACGATTTTTCGGTCATGCCGTACACGTTTGACGAAATGAGCCGCAAGCTCGTCGAGGCATATGACAAGGTGTGCGACACCTACGACTTCATCCCGCGCCTTTCGTCGCGCGTGAAGCCGGTGATGCTCAGCGAACCGTGGACCTACACGCACATCTCGGGCGTTTACACCTATTTTACCGGTGAGGCGAACATCAACACCAATTTTCCCGATTACACCATCCCCTACACCGCAGCGCACGAAATGGCGCACCAGCGCGGCATCGCCCGCGAGGATGAAGCCAACTTCATAGCTTTTCTCGTCTGCATGGCGTCGGACGACCCGTATATCAGATACAGCGGATATCTTGAGGTGTACGAATACGTCGCCTCCTCCCTCTACTCCGCCGACAGATCATACTATACGGCAGTCACCCGCCGGCTCAGGTCAAACGTAACGGGCGAAATGGCGGCATACAGCGCATTTTTTGACAAATACCGCGAAAATGTCGTTGCGAACGTGTCGGAGACGGTCAACAACACATATCTCCAGATACAGGGAACGGTCGGCTCGAAAAGCTACGGGCTCGTCGTCGATCTTGCCGTGGCGTATTACCGCAGCGCGGCATATAATAATAGCAGCAGGACAGAACAGTAAAAGCAGTATGCGTTTTGCCTCCGTGCATATTTATTACACACATATCTGTGCGACGAAGGAAAAGAACGAAAAAAATATGCTTGTTTTTTTCGATTTTTTTCCTTCGCCCCTTTTCTTTTGAGCGAATATATGATATAATTAGATGGATTGGAATCTGTTCTCTCGTTTTGAGTCATAATATAAATAAATAGACCGGACCGCATATCAGCGCCACGGTGCGCCAAAGTCAGGAAAGGCATGGTGATACCCATGAAAAAGATAGTTATCAGAGGCGGCAAGCCTCTTTACGGTGATATAAACGTCAGCGGCATGAAAAACGCCGCGCTCCCGATAATCTTTGCAAGCATCTTGACAAAAGACAAGTGCGTTATCGAAAACCTGCCCGAGGTGAGCGATGTTGCGCTCTCGCTGCGCATCCTCCGCTCGATGGGAGCGTCGGTCAGAATGATAAACCGCACGACGGTAGAGATAGACACGACGCATCTCGTCGGCGGCTCGTCACCATATCAGCTAGTGTCAAAGCTGCGCGGTTCAACATACCTTCTCGGCGCCGAGCTTGGTCGCTTCGGCGAGGCAAAGGTCGGCTTTTCGGGCGGCTGCGATTTCGGCACGCGCCCGATAGATCAGCACAAGAAGGGCTTTGAAGCTCTCGGTGCGGTCATGACCATCGAAAACGGCTGCAACCACATAGTCACCGGTCCCGGCGGGCTTTGCGGCGCATCCATTTATTTTGACATTGCCAGTGTCGGCGCAACGATAAACGTCATTCTTGCCGCCGTAATGACACCCGGGCGCACGTCCATCGACAATGCGGCGCGCGAGCCTCACATCGTCGATCTTGCGAACTTCCTCAATATGTGCGGCGCGCGCATATCCGGCGCTGGAACGTCGTTCATAAAAATACAGGGCGTCGAAAAGCTGCACGGCTGCAACTACACCATAATTCCCGACATGATCGAAGCAGGCACATACATGACTGCCGCCGCCGCTGCGGGAGGACGTGTGACGGTGCGCGGTGTCATCCCCAAGCACATGGAGACGGTGACCGCAAAGCTGCTCGAAATGGGCGTGAGCGTTGACGAATGCGACGACAGCATCGTCGTCAGCCGTTCAACGCCGCTTCAGCATGCAAATATCAAGACCTATTTCTACCCCGGCTTCCCCACCGATATGCACCCGCAGTTCAGCGCTCTGCTCGCGCTCGCAAAGGGGACGTCTACCGTCACCGAGGGCGTATTCGAAAGCAGATTCAAATATGTCGATGAGCTCGTAAAAATGAACGCCGACATCACCGTTGACGGCAGAACAGCCACCATAGTCGGCCCCGCACATCTGACGGGAGCGCCGGTAAAGGCTGTCGATCTGCGCGGCGGCGCGGCTCTTGTGGTCGCGGGACTTGCCGCCGAGGGCACGACCGAGATACACAACATCGAATATATCGAGCGCGGCTACGACGATATCGTAGGCAAGCTCCGCGGCATAGGCGCCGACATAGCGCTTGTCGATACGCCGGACGTCCACGCAGCCAAAGCAAACTGAACACCGGCGAACGGCAAAAGCCGTATCCGGCTGATCCCCATAAACTGTATATATAAATAAGACCACCCGCCGTGCGGGTGGTCTTATTTATGCGGAATATGCTTTGTCAGGCCTCAAGCTGTCTGCCGAGAAAGCCCGCGGCGGTCTCAACGAGCTTTTTTTCGACATCGCCGACGGCAAGCCCCGGCTTTCTGCCGGCATCGCCGCCCGACAGCGACACAACACAGCCGAGTATGTCGCCCTCGCTTATGATCGGCATGGCGCAGCTTATATAATAAGCACCGCCGTTCTGCACCGGCGGATATTTTTCGTCGCCCTCACGCCAGACATACAGGCTGCGCCCCTCGATTATTTTTTCAAGCTCCTCGGAGAGCTGCTTTTCGGCGTAGTCGCGGCGCGGCACGCCCGCCGCCGCAATGACCGCGTCGCGGTCGCATATCAGAACGTCAAGCTCGCAGGTCTTGTGCAGCGTATCGGCATACTGCGCCGCAAAGGTATTGAGCTCGCCTATTGGGGAATACTTTTTGAAGATCACCTCACCGTCCCGGTCGGTGTAGATCTCAAGCGGGTCGCCCTCTCTTATCCTCATCGTTCTTCTGATCTCTTTGGGAATGACAACTCTGCCGAGATCGTCTATTCTCCTGACAATTCCTGTCGCCTTCATTATATATAAAATACCCTTCCTTTCCGTGTCGGTTTGATTCATTTGATAAGGCAGACGTCAGCCGCGCGGGCGAGCTGTCGGTCTGCCTTATTATTCTTTGCATCTTGTCGGAAAATATACTATCGTTTGCACAGAGAACCGATTTTTGATCCGACACTTCACGAAACGGGAACGGTATAGGATCCGAGGTCGCCGCGCCAAAGCGCGGCGACCTCAAAGCCGAATATTATATCAAAGAAATTTGTCAAGCTCCGCTTCAACGTTCGCGCGATGCCTGAAGGTCGGGCTGCTTATGAGCTTTCCGCGGGCAATAACGGTCTCAACGTTCCGCAGAGCGCACAGGTCGTCAAGCGGGTTGCCGGCTGTGACTATCATATCCGCCGCCTTGCCGGGAGCGATCGTGCCGGTAACGTCGCCGATACCCGCCATCTCCGCGCTGCGCGCGGTCGCGGTGTAGAGTGCGAACGCGTTCGAAACACCGACGTATTTGTGGAAATAGTAAAGCTCGCGCCAAAAATCGTACTGCGTGATCCACGGGCAGCCGACATCGTTGCCGAGCACCACTGGTATCCCCGCCTCGAGCGCTGCCTTTGAGCAGTCGATGATGCCCTCAAACACCACGTTGCCGTTATACTGCTCTACCTCGGTCGCATTCGTGACAGATCGGTCAAACAGCGCATACGGAAGTGCCGGCGACAGCGTTGTGCAGAGGAACGCGCCCTTTTCTTTGAAAAGCGAGATGATCTCTTCGTCGGGCTTTGCTCCGTGCTCGATGGAGTCGACGCCGTTTTCAAGCGCCACGCGCACACCCTCGGTCGACTCGACGTGCGCCGCGACCTTATATCCCATGCTGTGAGCCTCGTCGCAGACCGCGCGCACCATCTCGGGCGGCATTTTCAGCTCGCCGGGCACGCCCTTCCCCTTGGCGTCCAGAACGCCGCCGGTTATCATGAGCTTGATGATATCGACGTTTTCCTTTTTGCATTCGCGCAGATGAGCCAGCGCCTCCTCTGTGCTGTGAGCGGCTACCGCGACCGAACCCGCCATGTGTCCGCCGGGCACCGAGATGCCCTCGTTGGCGGCAAGTATGCGCGGTCCCGTTTTTTTTCCTGCCGCGATCTCGTCACGCAGCCGTGTGTCAAAGCTGCCGAGCCCGCCCACCGTTCTTATGGTCGTTACTCCGCTCATAAGCTCGTCCTTCGCAAAGCCGTACACCATGCGGTATGCCACGGCGCGCGTGAGAGCCGAGCCCATTATCTTTTTCACCAGCTTTTCGTTGTCCCGCTGCTTTTTCTGCGGCTTGCCGCTGCCCGCAAGATGCACGTGCATATTGATAAGCCCCGGCATGATATATTTTCCGCCGAGATCGATCTTTTCGTATCCCGCGGGTACCTTTCGGTCGGACACTATGTCGGTTATCTTTTCGCCGTCGGTAAGAATGCACAGCCCCGCCTTCGGCTGCATATCCTTCGTTCCGTCAAGAATCATGCCGCCCGTAAATGCGTATTTCATTTGATATGACCCTCCTGTCCGGTCTTTCTTTGTTTTTAACTATTATATCACAATCGACGGGATTTGTACAGACGCACACGCACCGATATCAGACACATTTTATTCCGCCGATACGCGGTGAGACTGCTGAGACTCTGCCGCCGTGTATAATCCTTTCAGATCCGAAGGGAGGAGATATAAGCCTTGAATCATATCAACATAAAGATCAGAAAGAAAACCGCCGTTGCCGACGCGGGCGCAGTCATCGTGTGCGGCAACAGCGACTACACCGTCAGGTTTGATTTTGACGACGAGTGGTCGGGCACGGGCGTAAAGACCGCGCGCTTTACGCGCGAGAACGGCGGCTATACCGATGTTCAGTTTGAGGAAAGTGAAGTCGCGGTCCCGGCCATAAGCAACACACGTATGCTGTATATCGGCTGCTATGCGGGAAATATCATGACGAGCACCGCGGCGCCGGTGCGGGCTGTCCCGTGCTGCACAGACCCCGCGGGGCAGCCGGAGGAGCCGACGCCGAACGTTTACGCGCAGCTCATCGAACGGTTTGACCGCCAGGGCAGGATAAGCATAGGCTCAAACGGCAACTGGTTTTTCGGCAGCACCGATACGGGCAGGCCCTCACGCGGCGAGCGCGGTGAAAAGGGAGACAAAGGAGACAAGGGCGACCCGTACGGCGCGGACTATGTATGCGAGGCGGGCACCTCGGGCATATGGTATTACCGCAAATGGGCATCCGGCCGCGCCGAATGCTTCGGCAGTATCGTCTGTACCGGCGTATCGGCGACCGAAAAATGGGGCAGCGTGTATGAAAGCGCCTCCGAATACGGCGGAGAGGCATACCCGTTCGCATTTGCGGAGCCCCCGTTGCAGATGCTTTATGTCGAGGACGCCGGAGCGGCATATCTTATCGAAACACAGTTGAACACCCAGCGCCACACTGCCGCAAACACGGGCAAATGGTATTTCTGGCGTCCTGCCGAATCGCCCGGAGAGGTCGATGTGACGGTCGGCATTTGCGTTTTCGGCAGGTGGAAAGCCGATTGACCGACACCGCGCCGAGCGCCGCCAACGCCACCGCGGCTGTCACGGCGACGGGCACGGCAAACATTATCACATTCGAAACGGCAAGCCTTTTGCGCACGGTGAGCGTGCCTCGTATTTTCCGATCCTGTCACGTAAACGCATAGACATCCCTCCGCTTATATATTACCACAGGGCGATGGCCTCCGTTTAAACAGATGTTAAACCGCAAAGCATCATCTTTTATTTTATCACCGCGGCGGCGCATATGCAACGCCTGCGGCAGATTATCTGCTTTATTTCGCAAAAAAACGCCATGCGGCGCTTGATAAACCGCGCATAACGTGATATAATAAGGCGGTATCCGGAATAATTCCGGAAAAACAGAATATCTGATGAAAATACGGTTTGAAAAGTTATTAGCTGAGTAGATGAAAAGGAAATCAGGTTCGAATCCTGAACAACCGCCATTACTGTATTTGACGTGTAAGAGCTGTAGCGCCGCGAGGCATACTGCCCTCAGTCCGGCTTTGCCCGAAAAAGGCATAGCCATATCATAAGTCAGAATACCTGCCGTATTTGGTGCCATCTTATGGTGAGAAGAGTGCAGCCGACGCTACCGGACGTCCGTGCGGATCTGCATTTTCCCGCTGCGGTGTCACGGCGGCGTTGACTGCGCTCCGCCCTTGGGCGTGAGCGCGGTTTTTTTCGGACGTGACCCGGCGACGTGCGGAAACGAAAGCAAAGCAGCCGGGAAAAAGGAAGGTATCTGACCATGAAAAAACGGAACTCATTCATCCGCATCTGTGCGCTTGCACTGGTGCTCTGCCTCGCACTTGCGTTCGTCTCGTGCGGCGGCGGCATCGACCGTCTGCGTGCTGACGAGATCGCGCGCCTTGACGTTTACAGCGAAGCCGACTACACGCCCGAGGACTGGGCGAGGCTCAGCGAGATCTACCAAAACGCGGTAGATGAAATAGAGTCGCTGAAAAACAAAAAGGACATCGAAGCCTTTGACCACGAAAAGGTCAACGACGAAATGTCGAAGATCAAGACCGGCGCACAGCGCGCGGCGGAAGCCAAAGAGGAAGCCGAAAAAGCTCTCGCAGAGGCAAAAGCCGCAAAGATAGCCGCGCTGAACAACTACAACAAGGCAGACTACCGCGATGCGGAGTGGAAGGCGCTCACCGACATCATCGAAAAGGCAAAAGCCGAGATAAACGCCCTCACCGACAAAGCGGCGGTCGATAAATTCGACACCGCGGCCGTCAACGCCGAGGCGGCAAAGATAAAGACCGACGCCGAGCTTCTCGCCGAGGAAAAGGCTGCCGCAACAAAGGCGCTCGAGGATGCGAAGGCTGCAAAGATCGCCGCGCTGCGTACATACAGCAAAGCCGACTACCGCACAGCCGAATGGGAAGCCCTCACCGACATCATAGAAAAAGCCAAAGCCGAGATAAACGCACTCACCGACAAAGCGGCGGTCGAAGCATATGACACCGACGCCGTTAATGCGGCGACGGCGGCGATAAAGACCGATGCCGAGCTTACAGCCGAAGAAAAGGCTGCCGAGGAGAAGGCTCTTGCCGAGGCAAAAGCCGCCAAGATCGCCGCGCTGCGCACATACGACAAAGCCGACTACCGCGACGCGGAGTGGAAAGCTCTCACAGACATCATCGAAAAGGCAAAAGCCGAGATAAACGCTCTCACCGACAAAGCGGCGGTCGAAGCCTACGACACCGACGCCGTTAATGCGGCGACGGCGGCAATAAAGACCGATGACGAGCTTACCGCCGAGGAAGAAGCAGCACGTCCCGCCCCGAGCATCAAGACCTCGCTCGATGACGGAAAAACATACTCCGGCAAGACCCTTACGATAGACGTTTTCGCCCGCAACTGGCAGAACGCCAAGATAGCCTCAAAGGTCACTCTCAACGGAACGGACGTTGCGGTCAACTGGGACGACGCCGAAAAGACCAGCTTTACTCTTAACTTCACCGATGGCGAAAACGTCGTTACGATAACGGCGACCGACGGCAAAAAGACCACAACGGTCACATATCACGTACAATACGTCAAGGCGGCGCCGAGCTTCGTGTTCTCGGTCGATGCCTTTACGATAGGCTGCGGATACATAGTGGAGCCGACCGTCGTAACGCTTGACGATGCCACGATAGACGCGATCGCTTCCTATTGCGCCGAGGAGCACAAGTGCGATGCGGAGTATGTAAAGGCGCATCTCAACACGGCTCACGTTCTGCTTTATCTGCTGAATGAATACGGCTACACTGCGGAATACAACGGGAAACCCGATCAGAGCTTTTATCTTTCATATGTAAACGGCTTTGATAACAGCGACAATATTCCCGACAACCTCCGCGAAAAGCTTGAGTCGAACGGCTTCAGCATAAGCGACGACAGCGACGACTCGCTCGGCGAATTCATGTATACATGGGGCAGCGGCTGGATGTACTGCGTGGACGGTGTGTTCCCGAACGTCGGTTTTGCCGACCACTATATACAGGACGGCGAAGTGATCCGCGTTCAGTTTACGCTTGCATACGGCTCCGACATAGGCGGCTCGTCTGCCATGGGCATGGGCGGCACATCCGACTATTTTGAGAATGCCGGCGAGGCACGCGACAGACTGACAAAGGCAATGGCACTTGCCGCGCAGAAACGCAAGGATAACACCAAAGAATATTCCGCGGCATTTGACGTCATATCGCAGTTCGGCATCACCGCCGCCGAGCTTGACGCCGCCACGGAAGCTCTCATGGCAATACTTAAATAATAAAAATAAAAAAGATGAAAAGATTTTCGGAACGTGCGGCGGCGCTGCTGCTGACGCTCATCCTGCTGCTTGCCGCCGCACCCGCGGCGGCAGCGGCATCTGTCGGGACCGACGATATGCGCGCGGCAGCCGACGGTATAATCGCCTGGAAAAAAGCCGACAACGGCTCAGAGCCGGGCGACGACCTTATAAACAACGCATTTCTTGAGCTTGCGGGCACGACGCCGGGCGACTGGTTCCCGATAGGGATGAGCAGGCTCGGTGTGACCGATGATTATGACGGCTATCTTGCGGTTCTCCGCCAAAAGGTGGAGAAACGGTATGTGACAAAAGACAAGCTCAGTCGCGCCAAAGCGACAGAATGGCACCGCATAAGCCTTGCCGTGCTCGCTGCGGGCGGAGACCCTACCTCATTCGGAAAGAACGCCGACGGCTCTGCCATCGATCTCATCGCCGACGGCACATATGACCGCGGCAGGACGGCGCCGCTCGGCAGACAGGGCATAAACGGCTGGATATGGGGGCTCATCGCGCTTGATTCCATGCGATATCCCGTTCCCGATGGCGCATTTTACACCCGTGACGATCTTATCACCGCGATCCTCTCACAGCAGCTTTGCGACGGCGGCTTTGCCCTCACCGGCAGTGCGGCAGACCCCGATATAACCGCCATGGCTGTTCAGGCGCTCGCGCCATACTACAATGAGGAAAAAAGCTATTCCTATACGCTCAAAGCCGACGGTACAGCGCGCGAGGCTACTGTGAGACAGGCCGTGGATGCGGCGCTCACCGTGCTTTCGGCGCTTCAGCTCGACACGGGCGATTTCATAAGCTGGGGCACGCAGAATGTCGAAAGCACCTGTCAGGTCGCGGTGGCGCTCTGCTCGCTCGGCATCGATCCCGCCTCGGACAGCCGCTTCATCAAAAACGGCAATACACTGATCGACGGCATAATGCGCTACCGCCACGAAAGCGGCGGGTTCGTGCATTCGTACACCTACGACCCGGACAACCCCGCTTCGCTCCCCGACAAGCCGAACTCAATGGCGAGCGAGCAGGTGCTCTACACCATTGCGGCGATACTGCGGCAGGCAAACGGAATGCGCACGCTGTACGACTTCCGTCCCGAGATGAGCGACGCGATGAAAGAGCGCATACGCAGTCTTACGGACTCTGTATCCGCGCTGTCGCCCACTGCGGGAAAGGAAGAGATTTCTGCCCTTCTCGGCGTTTTTTACGCACTGCCGGCAGACGAGAGGTGCTATGTGCCGAACTATGCCGTGCTTTCGGATGCGGCAAAAGCCGCCGGCATCGACATTGCAGCCGTTGCGGGCGCGACGACCGTTGTTGAGGACACCGACAAAAGCGGAACGGACGAAAGCATTCTTTATTTTTCGCCCACCGACCGCGCCGACGCCGACGCGATACCCGACGAGCCCACGACAGCCGATTATGTGACCGTCGTAAAGCTGCTCGACAAGCTCGAAAGATCGGACGATTTTGACGGCAAGGACGGATACATCAGCCGTCTGACCGACGCCAAAAACAAGATAGACGCGATAAGAGCGGAGATCGACGCGATAAACCGCGATATTGCCGAAGAGCTTTATCCGTTTGAGTCGATAGGACTTTCGGACAAAAAGACCGTTGACGGCATATACCGCCGCGTTATGGCGCTCGCCGAGCCCGACCGAGCACTTATCGAGCATTCAGAGGACCTTATAAAGACAAAGACCAAGACCGACGGCCTGTTTCGCGCGCTCATTATCGGCGCGGTGCTCGCCGTTATTGCGCTTGCCGTCGCGTTTATGCTCGTGCGGCGTATAAGAAAGCGCAGAAGAAAGAAAAAAGCCGAAATGGATGAGCTTGAGCGCAGTTGGGCAGATGAGCCCTGACCTTCTCATCCACGGCAGGGAGACCGGTATCGAATGAAAAAAGACATACTCGCCGTGTTTGCGATAGTTCTTATCGCGGCGGTGCTGATATGCGGCACCGAATTTCAGACGGTTGACGAATATTATCTGACTCACATCGACGATATCACGCCCGATTCGGAGACGGTATTTATAAGCATACGCTGCGACACCGTTTACGGCAACTACGACGAGCTTGACGAGAATCTGAAAGAAGGCGACTGGATCCCCGGGGACGGCGTGATACTGCCGGTGACGGAATACGTGCTGCGCCCGGGAGACAGCGTGTGGGACATTCTGAGCCGCGCGGTAAGGTACAACAAGATACAGATGGAATACCAGGGCGCCGACGAAAATCAGTTCGGCAGTGTTTATGTCCGCGGGATAAGCTACCTCTACGAATTTTCATGCGGTCCGCTTTCGGGCTGGATGTACATGGTAAACGGAGAATTTCCTCAATACGGCTGCTCAAGATACGAGCTGCACGACAAGGACGTTATCGAATGGGTCTACACCTGCGACCTCGGGCGCGACGTGGGCTGCGAATGGATGAGCGGAGGCGGCACGCAATGAACGAAAGACAGACCGCCTTCGGGCATTTTCACCCCGTGCCGGCGTTTGTGTACATCACATCGCTCACGCTGGTGACCATGTTCACCTCGCACCCCGTGATACTCGCTCTCTCGCTTGCGGGCGCCGCGCTTTTCTCGGTGTCGCTTCATACGCTGCGCGAATTCCTTTCGGATATTTCGTTTTACCCGCCGCTTTTCATTATGATATCGCTGACCAATCCCCTCTTCTCACACAACGGCGCGACGCCTCTTTTCTTCATGAACGGCAACCCGGTGACGCTTGAAGCGCTGTGGTACGGCGTCGATATAGCAGCAATGACAGTTGCCGTGCTGCTCTGGTGCCGATGCTTTTCCGACATCATGACATCGGACAGAGTAATGTACCTCATCGGACGCGCAGCGCCGAAGGCGGCGCTCGTCGTTTCAATGTCGCTGCGCTTCATCCCGCTTTTCAAAAGAAAATGGCATGAGATAAAGCGTGCGCAGATATCCATGGGCTACTATTCGGAGGCGGGATTCGTCTCAAAGCTGCAAAGCTCGGCACGTGTGTTTTCGGCGCTCGTCACATGGGCACTTGAAAATGCCGTCGATACCGGCGCATCGATGCGCGCGCGCGGCGGAGGGCTGCACGGGCGCACCCACTTTTCGCTTTTTCGCTTCACTTCCTCCGACGGCGTGCTGCTTGCGGCGGCGGTGCTTCTCGGCGGGATATCCTTTGCGGGGCTCGGCACGGGCGCGTTCCGCTTCGGCTTTTACCCGCGGATATCAACTCCCGATCTCTCGGCAAGATCCGTATGCCTTTATCTTGCATTCGCGTTATTTTGCCTTATCCCGTTCATCATCGAAATCACGGAGGCACTCAAATGGAAATACTTGCGCTCGAAGATCTGAGCTTCCGCTATCCCGGATGCACCGAAAATGCCGTCGACGGCGTTTCCCTTACCGTCCGCGAGGGTGAATTTCTCCTGCTGTGCGGCAGATCGGGCTGCGGAAAGACCACACTGCTGAAGCTGATAAAACGCGAGCTTGCCCCGCACGGAGAGCTGAGCGGGAACATACTGTTCCGCTCAAGACCGCTCGACTCGCTCACCGACCGGGAGAGCGCGCAGAAGATCGGCTATGTGCTGCAAAGCCCCGAGGCGCAGATCGTTACCGACAAGGTGTGGCACGAGCTTGCCTTCGGGTTCGAAAGCCTCGGCTGCGACAGCGACAGCATACGGCTGCGCGTCGGCGAAATGGCAAACTATTTCGGCATCGACGGGTGGTTCAGAAGCGGAACGGCAGACCTCTCGGGCGGGCAGAAGCAGTTGCTCAATCTCGCCTCCGTAATGGCAATGTCGCCCGAGCTTCTGATACTTGACGAGCCGACCTCACAGCTTGACCCGATAGCCGCACAGAATTTCATAGCCACGCTCTCCAAAATAAACCGCGAGCTCGGAACGACCGTGATAATCGCCGAGCACCGGCTCGAGGAGCTGTTCCCCACCGCCGACCGCGTGGCGGTCATGGACGGCGGCAGGATCGTCGCCTGCGATGCGCCGCGTCGCGTCTGCCGTGATATGCGCTCGTCGGAAATATTTGCGGGCTTTCCGTCGGCGGCGCGCATTGCCGCGGGACTAGGTGCGGACACCGACGACCTGCCGATAACGGTCAGAGAGGGCAGACAGTTCCTTTCGGCTTTTCCGCATAAAAAAGCCGCCGAAAAGGAGCCGGCGCTCTCATCCGAGCCCGCGCTGACGATGAAAAACGTGTGGTTCCGCTACGAGCGCAGCGCGCCGGACATATTGCGCGGCACCACGCTCGAAATAATGCGGGGCGAAATATTTTCCGTCCTCGGCGGCAACGGCTCGGGCAAAACAACACTGCTCAGGACTGTGTCGGGTGCCGAACGCGCCTACCGCGGCAAGACCTTCATATTCGGCAAAAATATAAAGGAAATGAAGCAGACCGAGCTGCACCGCCGCAATGTCGCAATGCTTCCGCAAAACGTGCAGACAGTGTTTCTCAAGGACAGCGTGCGCGCCGACCTTACCGATATATACCGTGTGATGGGCCGCACGGGACAGGATGCCGGGCAGGCGGTCGCCGACATAGCCGAACGCCTCGGCATTTCGGCGCTGCTCGACCGCCACCCCTACGACCTTTCCGGCGGCGAAATGCAGAAGAGCGCGCTTGCCAAGATACTTCTCACCTCGCCGCGCCTGCTTCTGCTTGACGAACCGACCAAAGGCATCGACGCTTACGCCAAGGAAAATCTCGGCGAAATACTGCGCGGTCTGAGGGACGACGGCATCACCGTCGTGATAGTGACGCACGACGTTGAATTTGCCGCATCGTATTCGGACCGCTGCGGGCTGTTCTTCGACGGCGAGCTTCTCTCCCCTTCCTGCCCGCAGAAATTCTTCGGCGGCAACGATTTCTACACTACCGCCGCCTGTCGTATGTCACGCGGGATATTTGACGGCACCGTGACCGTCGGCGACGTCACGGCGCTCGGAAGGGAGGGCAAAGATGAAGTCTGAAAAGGGCAGACGGGCAATATCGCTCACCGTTTATCTGCTTCTCGTGCCAGCCTGCGTCGCGCTCGGCGCAACTGTGTTCCGCGACCGCGCGTATATCTGGATATCCGTGTGCCTTGCGGTGCTGTCATGCGTGCCGTTTTTCGCACGGTTCGAAAACCGCCCCGACGATACCCGCCGCATGGCGGTCCTTGCCGCAATGACGGCGCTCTCGGTGCTCGGCAGATTCCTTTTTTATGCCGTGCCGCACTTCAAACCGGTCACGGCTATGGTCGTGATATGCGGGATATACCTCGGCGCCGAGTCGGGCTTTCTCTGCGGCGCGCTGACTGCAATACTTTCGAATATCCTGTTCGGTCAGGGACCGTGGACACCGTTTCAGATGATGGTTTGGGGGATCATAGGATTCCTCGCCGGCGTACTCGCACGGCAGCTGAAAAAAAGCCGCGCGGCACTGTTTCTGTACGGAGCGCTCGCGGGCGTGCTGTTTTCGTTTCTCATGGACATATGGACCGTCCTGTGGTGGGACGGAAAATTCTCTCTCTCACGCTATATCGCCGCGATAGTGAGCGCCGCGCCGGTAACGGCGGTCTATGCCCTGTCGAACGTGCTGTTCCTTTCGGTGCTTATAACGCCCATCGGCAAAAAGCTCGAGCGACTTGTCACAAAATACGGTATATAGAGATAAGGGCGGCTGTGCGGGAAGCTCTGAAAGGGCTTCCCCAACAGCAGTCTTTCATTTATCCGACCGTCAGAGCGAATTTTTGTGCGCTAACGTGAAAGAAAGTGCCGCACGGCTATTGACAAAGCCGAATGATTGTGGTAAGATATAACGGTAAATCAAATACGGAGAGGTATCGAAGCGGTCATAACGAGGCGGTCTTGAAAACCGTTTGACAGCAATGTCACAAGGGTTCGAATCCCTTCCTCTCCGCCAAAAAGTCAAGGCAGCCCAAAGGCTGCCTTGATTTTTTGAATGAGCTGATATGATAATTCGGATCCTCTCAAGCACGCCGCACGGCGGGCTTGATATGCTTTGCGCAGTGTGAACCCAAAAATCTGCGTTCATTCAACCGCAAAGCGGGGTTCTGAATCCCTTCCTCTCCGCCATAAAAGAGGGACGGCATATGAAACACGAGGTCACTACATTAAATACAAAACGGACGCTTGCCGCCTCGCTGAAGAGCTTTACGGAGAAAAAGCCGCTTTCCAAAATCACCGTCAGCGATATCATCGCGGACTGCGGCGTCAACCGCAAGACCTTTTATTATCACTTTGAGGACATCTACGCCCTCTTGAAATGGATGCTGGAGGAGGAAGCGGTGAATGTAGTCAAGCAGTTCGACCTGTTGGTGGATTATCGGGAGGCTGTGCTGTTTGTGATGAACTACGTCAGAAAAAACAAACACCTTTTGTGCTGCGCCTATGACAGCATGGGACGGGATGAGATGAAGCGCTTTTTCTATGCGGACTTTATAGGCATCACGCGAAAGGTCGTTAATGACGCCGAGCAGCGTATCGGCGTTCATACGGAAGAACAGTTCAAGGAATTTCTGGCTCACTTCTATACCGAAGCCGCTGCGGGACTTCTGATCGATGAATTTACCGACAAAGAAGGACACGACCCGAAAATTGCAGCGGACTATTTCGCGCTCGTTCTGGAAAACTCGCTGCCGAGCGTTCTCGGAAGCGTGCGTAAAACCCGATCTTGACGCGGCAGACCGAACAAAAACCAGATAATGCCGAGGACACAGCCGCCGGAACAAATGCCGGCGGCTGTGTCCTTTTATGATCTGTAAACCGCACCGTACCTTTTCCGATGCCTTTCTTTCGGTGCTGCGGGATATTACGGAATGAAATACAGGCATTTTTGCAAAACCTATTGACAAACCCCGCAAGTGATGATATAATAATAGAATTTCTAATATTAGAGTTTCTATAATTGGAGGATGAATATGAGCGATCTTAACTTCACGGCGTCAAAGATGTTCAACAGCGCAAACCGATTCGTCGAAGCGTATCATGCCGCACTTCAGCCGATATGCAGGGATACGGGGCTGCCGCCCATGGCTGTCGACATTCTTATGGAAGATGATCCCGTATTGTATCTTCGGGCTGATGCTTTTTGTTATAGTCCGTGTCACCTTTTTGAGAAAACGAAAGCCCGATCCGAAAAAGGATATCCTGACCGGCTTGTTTGTTGCGTATTGCTTCGGATTGGCTTCGCAAACCGTCATTCCTCACTTCAATTTCGGAATAAGCAGCTCGACCGGCAGACCGTTTTTGGATGTGTTTTTGACCAACGACAACGCATCGGTCAATCTGATCTCGTTCAGGTCGATCATCGAGCAATTCACGGGCAGGAATGACGCCGTGTCGCAAACCGACACCGCAAGCGTATCGCTGCTCAACCTGCTTGCCAACCTTCTTCTGTTTTCCCCGTTGGGATTTTTTATACCGCTTTTATACAAAAAGTGCGACGGTTGGGGAAGGATAGCATTGGCCGGCGCGGCAATAAGCGCCCTTATCGAGTTTATCCAGTTGTTTATCGGACGCAGCAGTGACATAGATGATGCTATCCTAAATACATTGGGAGTTATGCTCGGCTACTGCGTTTTGCGCTTGTATAAAAAGATAAGCTCAAAGGCCGCAACCGGATAATAAAGGATAATAAAGCGGAAGATTTCGCCGCGAGCGCGGGTAAATCGCTCTTATTTCTTAAAAAGGAGCACTTAAAATGAAAAAATGCAATGATTGCAATTGCGAGATGATCGAAAACTGCTCGTTGAGCGGCAAACACCCTTTTGAGGTCGATTTCAGCGAACGGGTAGATATCTCGGTCAGCATTCCGACGGGCAAAAAAGGCAGCTTTCTCGGCATCAGTTACGACATACCGAACATATGCGAGCTGAAAGCAAGAATCTGCCCCAAATGCGGAAAAGTCGAACTTTACACCGACTTCGGTCCACAACAATGATCAAAGCCCCCGTCTTTATGCAAAGGCGGGGGCTTTGATCTGCACAACAGGGCTGTTTACGGTTCTTTCTTTTCGTCCGTTTTTGCGAGTGTAAAATCAAATTTCATTTCAAGCGCAGCAAAAAGCTTTTGCATCACCTCGTCCGCAAGGGCACGGAGGTTTATTTTGCCGATATACGCAAGCACTTCTGCCTGCTCCTCCTCGGGCACCCTGTACGCGCGCAGCGAAACGGTGAGAAAACGCTCGACCTTCTTTTCAAGCGAAAAATGAATGTCACACTTCCTCGCCATATACCCGCGCATTATGCCCGCCGTGCCTATTTCGGTCTCATAAAAATCGCTTTCGGAATAATCGGGCAGATATGCGCCGAATATCCTGCGCAATTCACGCGCCGTGTGCTGGAAGATATACTCCGAGGTATTCGGCAGCGAATAGACCTCAAGGTAAATATCGCGCAGATTCTCGTTGAGCTCGGTAAGCACGAGCTGTATCGCGGTCTCGGCGGCATATGTGTAGACCGGCGGCAGCTCTGCCCCGACTATATCGCGTGCCGCGCCGAACTGCCCGCCGAACATAAAAGCGATAAGCTCGCCGAGAACACCGTCCTTTGAACCGAAAAAGTTCTGAAAACTGCTGACCGATACCCCCACCTCGCTTGCGATCTGTCTTACCGTCGTCTGCTTGTACCCCTGTTCGAGAAACAGACGCACACAGACCGAAAGAAGGTGATTTTTCGTCGGGATGCTTCCCCTTAGTATTGTCATTTCCGCACCTCGTTGTTTTTTATTTGATACTTGTATTAAGTATACCATACGGTGTGAAAAAATGCAATACCCGCGGCACATACCGCGCATAAAAATCTCGCATGGCGTATATCCGCATCTTCCGGAACGCCGAACGCCCCGCAGGCGCACAAAAAATACGCAAAACCTTTGACAAAGCGGCATATATGAGTTATAATAGTATGGAACATATTCTGAGGGCATCCCCTGCGGCGAGCACGGTCGGATCGCCCCGGTTCACCGAACGGAGAAGCATCATCAAGATGAGTGACAAGTATACTATCGGCGTTGATTTCGGCACCCTTTCGGGGCGCGCGCTGCTCGTAAGAGTGCGCGACGGCCATGAAATGGCTGACGCGGTCATGGACTACCCTCACGGCGTTATCGACCGTACCCTGCCCGAAACGGGCGAACAGCTTCCGCCCGACTGGGCGCTTGAAGACCCGCACGACTTTCCGCTCGTGCTGGAGCATATAATCCCCGAGGTCATTGCGCGCGCGGGAGTAGACAAGCGCGATGTTATAGGCATCGGCATCGACTTCACCTGCTGCTCCGTTATGCCGATATACGCCGACGGCACGCCCCTCTGCTTCACCGATAAATACAAGGGCAACAAGCACGCGTATCTCAAACTCTGGAAGCACCATGCGGCGAACAAGTACGCCGAGCGCATGACCGAGGTCGCCGCACGCCGCGGCGAAAAGTGGCTGCGCGCCTTCGGCGGCAAGGTGTCGAGCGAGTGGATGTTCCCGAAGATATGGCAGCTCTATGCCGAGGCGCCCGATATATACCGCGAATGCGACATGATCGTTGAGGCGGGCGACTGGATGACATGGCTGCTTTGCGGCGTTATGACGCACGGCTATCTCTATGCCGCGTACAAGAGCCATTACATGATACACGACGGCGGCTTTCCGTCCCCCGACTTTTTTGCCGAGCTTGACCCGGGGCTGCGCGACGTCGTTAAAGAAAAGGTCAGCGCACCCGTTGCGATGCCGGGCGTATGCGTCGGCAGAGTGACGCCGGAGGCTGCGGCGCGCTTCGGCCTTGCGGCAGGTACGGCTGTCAGCTCTGCATCTCCCGATGCGCATATCGCCGCTCCCGCGGTGGGGTTTGAAAAATGCGGCGAGATGTACGGCGTTCTCGGCACCTCGAACTGCTATTACGCGCTGTCGAAGGAATTCAAGGACGTTCCGGGGATCTGCGGCTGCGCGTGGGACGGTCTTGCCGAGGGGCTTTACGGCTATGAGGCGGGACTTTGCTGCGGCGGCGACCATTTTTCGTGGCTTGCCAACAATTTCACTCCCGCGGAATACAAAGCCGAAGCCGAGCGCCTCGGCATCCCCCCGATAAAATACATAATATCCAAGGCAGCGGCAAAGCGCCCCGGAGAAACGGGGCTTGTCGCCCTCGACTGGTGGAACGGCAACCGCTCGGTGCTCGTTGACGCCGACCTCTCGGGGCTCATCATAGGAATGAACCTTCAGACGCGCGTTGAGGACATCATGCGCGCGCTGATAGAAGCAACGGCATTCGGAACGCGCGTGATAATCGAAAACTTCCGTGCGCACGGCATTGACGTAAACTACTTCTACGCCGCGGGCGGCATCGCGCGCAAGGACCCATTCACAATGCAGCTTTACTCCGACGTATTGCAGCTCCCCATACGCATAGCGGGCTCCTCTCTCATGCCCTGCCTCGGCACGGCGATACTTGCCGCAGTCGCGGCTGGGACCGACGCCGGCAGCTATGCAACGATACATGACGCAAGCATGGCGATGCGCAGCCTCAGCGACACGGTGTACACTCCCGACCCCGAGGCAGGCGCTGTGTATGACAGGCTTTATGCCGAATATCTCGCGCTTCACGACTATTTCGGCAGAGGCGGCAGCAATGTAATGAAGCGCCTGCGCGCGATCGCCGCAGACGCTCGTGAATAAAATAAAAGCGGAGACAACAGCAATGAGCAGTAGTATCAAGGACACGGTAAAAAAATATTCGAAGCGCTATTTCATAGACGCAATGGGCGCAATGGCGCTCGGGCTTTTCGCCTCACTTCTTATCGGAACGATCTTCAAGGCGCTCGGCATGATCCCGCACTGCGGATTTCTCGCCCAGATAGGCGGATATGCCCAGAGCGTCGCCGGACCCGCCATGGCTATTGCGGTGGCGTATACGCTCTGCAAGGATCCCCTTGTGATATTTTCCTCCGCAGCGGTCGGCTTTGCCGCCAACTCGCTCGGCGGTGCCGGCGGACCTCTTGCCGTCCTTTTCATAACGATAGTCGCCGCCGAATGCGGCAGGTTGGTTTCGAAAAAGACCAAGGTGGACATAATAGTAACGCCCTTTGTCACGATATTCGTCGGCGGGCTGCTCTCGATACTCACCGCGCCGTATATCGGCAGGCTCGTCGGATACGTCAGCGACTTCATCGGCTGGGCGGCGCTTAAAGCTCCCTTTGTTTCGGGACTCATAATATCCGTCGTCGTGGGCATAGCCCTAACGCTCCCGATCTCGAGCGCCGCCATCTGCGCGGGGCTCGTCCTCACGGGCAGCGCAGCGGCGGCAGGCTCATCCGAGGGACTTGCGATCGCGGGCGGTGCAGCCGTTGCGGGCTGCTGCGCTCAGATGGTCGGCTTTGCCGTCATATCCTTCCGCGACAACAAATGGGGCGGGCTGCTCTCGCAGGGTATCGGAACGAGCATGCTCCAGATGCCCAATATAATCCGCCACCCCGCAATATGGCTGCCTCCCACACTCGCCTCGGCGATAACGGGACCGCTTGCGACCTGTGTTTTCAGAATGAGGATGTACGGCGCCGCCATCAATTCGGGCATGGGCACCTGCGGGCTGCTCGGTCCGATAGGCATAGTGCTCGGCTGGTTTGACTCGGCAAACGGATATCCCGGCACGGTCGGCGCGCTCGACTGGGTGGGGCTCGTACTCATCTGCTTCCTGCTTCCCGCCGCTCTCTCATACGCATTTTACCTCGTTTTCCGCCGCATTGGGTGGATAAAGGACGGCTACATGAAGCTCGACTGACCATCTCCTCCGCGCATCCGAAAAGAAAGGAATCAAAAAATGTTCGAAGAAGACGAAGAAGAATACGAACGTGACCCGGACGAATCAAAAGGTGCAAAGGTCTGGCGCACGGTAAAGACCGTCGTGCGGTGCCTTGTGTTCACCGTGATATTCGGCGTGATACTGCTGCTGCTCGCCAGAATGTTCATGTCCGGCGACCCCGCGTCAATGAAGGCACTTTCCGTGAACGACCGCGTGGTCGAAGCATACAATAAAAACGGAGGGCTGCGTGCGATAGCTCAGGTCAGCCAAGTGATAACGCATGAAAAGGACGACGAAAAGGGCTACAATTACGGCTACTTTTCGGTGACCGATTCGGTATTCCTTCCCGAGGCGGATCAGGTGCAGGCGGTGTTCAGGTACAACGACAGCACGCTGCGCCATCTTGCCGAGGATTATGACCTTGCCGAAGAGCCCGACAAAAACCTCGATTGGTACGACGTCACGCTGCGCGTGATAATCGACCGCACGCCCGAAAACAAGAAGGACAACGGCGAAACATATTGGGACGACCCCGACGCGGTGAGAACTCTCCGCATACACCCGACCGACGTAAAAAGCGCGACAAAGCCCCTTTACAGCTACCGCCGATTTACGTTTGACGGCGTTCCCTCGGTCGAGGACGAGACGGTGCTCGCAGTGTATGTCGATGTTTACTACAAGGGCGACGTCGATTACAACAAAACACCCTACGGTGCTATGCGCATATACACCGGAGGCGTTGATCTTCACGACTACAAGCTTTCCGGCAAAGATATCAAGGCGATCAAAAAGCAGCTCGGCAACTGAGCGGCATTATTGAAAGGCAAGCGAACCGTATGAAATTCAGCTTTAAATTCGAAATAACCGATAACCGCCGCGAAAGCGACGGTGCGGAACGCACGGGTACGGGATCCCGCATCCTCGGCGAGCTCGCAAAGGGCGCCGGTGCCGCGAAAGACGCGCTGAAAAAGCATCTTCCGAAGCTCGGCAGACTTGCCGACAGCATTTCGGACGAGATAAAGACCGATGTTGCAGCCGTGCGCGACCGCGACCCCGCAGCGCGCAACGACGTTGAGGTGCTGCTGCTCTATTCGGGCGTTCACGCGATACTCGCATACCGCGTGGCTCATAAGCTCTACCTCGGCAAAAAGTATTTTTCGGCGCGTGCCGTCAGCCAGCTTGCAAAATTCATCACCGGGATCGAGATACACCCCGGAGCGAAGATAGGCAAGGGGCTCGTGATAGACCACGGCACCGGTGTTGTTATCGGCGAGACCGCCGAGATAGGCGACAACTGCACGCTGTATCAGGGCGTGACCCTCGGCGGCACCGGCAAAGACACCGGAAAGCGCCATCCCACGCTCGGCAACAATGTTATGATCGGCGCGGGGGCCAAGGTGTTGGGCCCCTTCCGAATAGGCGACAACGCAAAAATCGCCGCGGGTGCCGTGGTGCTTGAAGAAATACCCGCAAACGCAACGGCGGTCGGCATTCCCGCACGCGTTGTAAGGCGCGACGGCGTGCGCGTGACAGGCTGCAACGAGGAGCTGGATCAGGTCCACCTGCCCGACCCCGTAGCACAGCAGTTCTGCCGCCTTGAAACACGCACCGAAAAGCTTGAGGCTGAGCTTGAGGCACTGCGTGCCGCCATGAAAAAGGAAGCCGACGGGAGCGCAGGCACCCCGCCGACAGGCGATCAGTGATAAGCCCGTATTATTCATATTCAGATAAATCATTTTGAAAAAGAAAGGATACGAACCATGTCCAAAACACTTACACCCCGTACACTTGTCTGGGCGCACCGCGGCGCCGCCGCATACGCTCCCGAAAACACACTTCCCTCATTTGAGCTTGCCGCCGAAATGAAGGCTGACGGCTACGAGACAGACGTTCATTTCTCCAAGGACGGCAAGATAATGGTGCTTCACGATGCCAAGATCGACCGCACCTCAAACGGTCAGGGACTTGTCACCGACTACACCTACGACGAGCTTCAGGTCTTTGATTTCGGCATCAAGACCGACGCGCGCTACAAAGGCACCCGCATCCCCACGATGGACGAAGTATTTGAGGTCTGCCGCCGCAACGGAATGACCATCAACGTCGAGATCAAGTCTGCCGATCCCGAAATGCCCGCAGCACTTGACGCGTGCGCCAAGGCTCACAATATGCAGGACGGCGTTCTCTACTCCTCGTTTGACCATGAGCAGCTCGCGCGTATGCTCCGCGTCAATCCCTCGGCTTTTGTCGCTCCCCTTTACGGCTTCAACATGGTCAAGGCATGGGATTACTGCAAGAACATGGGCGCTCTCGCATCGCACCCGCGCTTCAATCAGATAGAGCTGTACGAGGGCTATGTCGATAAGTGCCACGAGCTCGGCATCCGCGTTCACCCGTGGACCGTTGACGATGCCGACGTTGCAAAGAAGCTTGCCGAGGCGGGCTGCGATGCTCTCATCACCAACCGTCCCGATTACGTGCGCGAGGCACTGGGACTTGTGTAACAGCCGTAAACAGCTTAAGATACATAGAGATGGGAGTGACTCATCACGATGGGTCACTCCCATCTCCGTAAATGCGGATAAGAAGGAATGCAAATGAAGATCACACCTTATTCTGTCGTTCTCGGGCTTCCCGCTCCGCTGCGCTTTGCCGTAGTCGCGGATATGCACGCAAGACCCGCGCCCGGGCTGCCCGAACTGATCCTGAGCGAAAAACCGGACGCACTGCTCATGCCGGGCGACATATTCGACACGCGCGGCAGCCGTGAGGATGCCCTCACATTTCTCGGCGCTATGGCGGCAAAGCTGCCGGTCTTCTGCTCGTTCGGCAACCATGACCGCCATATGAAAGACGACGACCGCGCGGAGCTTGACCGCATTGGCGTGCGTGTGCTCGACAACACCGCCGTGACCTTTCGCGGTCTTACCATCGGCGGGCTGACATCGGGATTTTTCACGGAATACCGCACGGACCTCAAAAAAACACCCGCACCGGACCTCGTGTGGCTTGCGGAGTTCGCCGCCATGCCGTCGCCGCACCTGCTTCTCTGTCACCATCCGGAATATTACCCCGAGTATATCAGAGACACCGTGATAGAGCTCACAGTCGCCGGTCATGCGCACGGCGGGCAGTGGAATTTCTTCGGCCGCGGCGTTTTTGCGCCGGGACAGGGGCTTTTTCCGAAATACACCGCAGGCGTATACGACGGCGGCAGGCTTATCGTCAGCCGCGGCGCAACGAATACGGTGAAGGTACCGCGCTTTTTCAATCCGACCGAAACTGTCATAATAAACATAAAATGAGGAGTGATATCACTCCTCATTTTTTTCGGGCGGCTTATAATCTATGCGCATCACGTCCTCGGCATCGAGCTCTATTTCGGGAATCATGACCGCGGGCACTCCCGACGCCGAGCTTACCATTGCCGCCAGCGCCTTGGCATACGGGAAAAGCGCTCGGAACGTCGCAATATGCACCTCTTCGCGCGGCAGCCCCGCCGGGCAGGTGAAGAAGCCGGATTCAACTACCTTGAGCGTAAATTTTTCGGGCGCCGCTTTGCTTTCGGCAATAAGGGTCATTTCGGCTCTGCCGCCCGTGCCGCCGGAATAAATTATGTTGTATGTGTATCTGAAGCCGAGTTGTATCGTCTCGCCCGGCTCGAGGCGGTTCACGAATGAGACCTCGTCTGCCTTTACCGCCTTTATTTCGATCTTGAGTGACCGGTTATCCATTCTTACTCCGCCTCATATACAGACTATAAAGAGCCACGCAAGCGCCGCGCCGATAAGACCGTCGCGCTGATAGCCCTGTCCCTTTACAAGCGACCACACGAACATGAACGCGGATACGACAAAAATTATTATCCCCATCGTTTTGCACACGCCGCGCTTGACGTCGAGTATGCCGAAAAGCCCCGCCAACAGCATGAGAATGCCCACGGATGCCGTAAGTATGCCTATAAGATCAAGATCGAGCGCCGACTTCAGCGCCGTGCGCACCGAGGGCACCAGTGAATCTATTCCTATTATTATGTAGATCAGGCTGATGACCACCCTGCATGAATTTGTTTTGCTTGCTGCCATTGAAATGAATACCTCTTTTTATTTTCGCACGAAGAACGACCGCAGCCGTCCGCCGTCTTATATATTTTACACCACAACGCCCCTCTGTGTCAAGTATAAAGAGGGTGTTTTAACGCCGCACTACGGCATTGATGCCGGCAGCCGGAAAGCACCGTTTTGCCGCTCAAAATCGAAGGATCCGGACACGAGGGCAGTATCCGCCGCGATCGCATCAAAAATGCCGGCATCCTGACCGGCATTTTTGACGCTTTATGTGAACTGAGAATTGTAAAGCCCCGCGTAGAAGCCGCCGGCACGCATCAGCTCTTCGTGATCGCCCTGCTCTATAACGTTTCCGTCCTTCATAACAAGTATAAGATCGGCGTTCTGTATCGTCGAGAGCCTGTGCGCTATCACAAAGCAGGTGCGTCCCTTCATCAGCTTCATCATAGCCTCCTGTATCTGCTGCTCGGTGCGCGAGTCAACGTTTGACGTCGCCTCGTCAAGAATGAGCATAGAGGAATCGGCAAGCATTGCACGCGCTATGGTTATAAGCTGCTTCTGTCCCTTTGAAATACCCGAACCGTTGTCTGTGAGCACGGTATCATAGCCCTCGGGCAGCGCCTCAATGAAGGTATCTATATGTGCAGCCCGCGCGGCGGCGCGTATCTCCTCGTCGCTCGCGCCCTCCTTGCCGTAGGCAATGTTTTCGGCAACGGTGCCGCCGAACAGCCAGGTATCCTGAAGCACCATTGTGTATGCCCCGCGCAGCGACGCGCGCGTTACTTCTCTTATCTCATTTCCGTCAACGCGTATCTCGCCCGAGTTGACATCGTAAAAGCGCATGAGCAGGTTGATGACCGTCGTTTTGCCCGCACCGGTCGGTCCGACTATCGCAACGGTGCTTCCCGGCGCCGCGTGAAGGCTCAGATCCTTGATTATCACCTTTTCGGGACTGTAACCGAACCGCACGTGCTCAAGCTCCACGTCTCCCTTCACGCCGGAAAGAACCGCGGCGCCCTCGGCGTCGTCGGGCTCGGGCAGCTCGTCGATAAGCCTGAACACACGCTCGGCTGCGGCAAGCGCCGACTGCAGATCGGCAAGAATGTTGGCAAATTCGTTTATCGGTCCCGCAAATTTGCGCGAATACTGAACGAAGGACGAAAGGTCGCCGAGCTCAAGGAAGAAGACCGATGCGGGAGCCACGGTCCCCGTGAGCGACAGCATAAAGAATATGCCGCCGACCATTATCACGAGAGCTATCGACAGATTGTTGATGAAGTTGACCGACGGTCCCAGTGCCGCGCCGTGATAGTCGGCGTTGTAATATGCGCTGCAGGCATCGTCGTTATGCTCGTCGAACTTGCCGACAACGGTCGCCTCGCGCCCGTAAGCGCGTATAGTGCGCTGCCCCGAGAGCATCTCCTCGGCATAGCCGTTGAGTGCACCGAGCTTTGCGGAACGCAGCCTGAAAAGCGGCCTTATATGCTTGCTCTTGAGCCGCGTGGTTATGATAGATATCGGCACGGTAACAACGAATATCACGATTATCACCGGCGATATCGAGATCATCATCGCAAGCGAGAAAACGACCGTGACGACGCTCGAGCATATCTGAAGCAGGTCGTGCGACAGAGACGCGTTTACGGTGTCAACGTCGTATGATATATGGCTGATTATATCACCCGTCGCGTGTGTGTCGAAATAGCCGACGGGCAGCAGCATGAGGCGCTCGAATATCTCGCGGCGCAGCGTGTATGTTATCCTCTGCCCGAGCTTTACGAGCAGCAGCGACAGACAGAGCGACAGCACAGCCGAGCCCGCATATGCAAGCACTAGCAGCCCCGCATATCTGAAAACGGTGGGAAAGTCCACCTTGCCCGCGCCGAGGTCAATGGCGTTTATCGCCTCGCCGGACAGCTTCGGTCCTATCAGCGCGAACAGATTCGACGAAAGCATCAGCACGAACGCGGCAAGCACGAGCCACTTGCAGCGCCAGAGATAACCGCCGAGTCGCCAAAGCACGCGGTGACGCGTTTTTTTATCCAGCTTTTTAACCGCATTTGTGTTGTTGGGGTTGCTTTGTGCGCGGGGATCGCCGAGCATTCCCTTGGCGCCGCCCATTCTTCCGTTATTCAAGGAAAGCACCTCCCATCTGCGACCGGCTTATCTCACGGTAGACCTCGCAGTTCTCCATAAGCTCGTCGTGCGTGCCCGAGGCAATAAGCCTGCCGCCGTCAAGCACGAGTATGAGGTCGGAATTCATGACCGAGCTGACTCTTTGCGCCACGACCACGACGCTGCCGCCCTCTGCGGCTATCTCGTCGCGCAGCGCACGGCGCAGCGCCGCATCGGTCTTGTAATCGAGCGCGGAGCTTGCATCGTCAAGCACGAGTATCTGCGGGCGTGCGGCAATTGCGCGCGCTATAAAGAGGCGCTGGCGCTGACCGCCGCTGATATTCGTACCGTTTGCCGTGAGCATGCGCTCATATTTCTCGGGAAAATGCTCTATGTATTCTTCAGCCTGCGCTATCCTTGCCGCACGGACGATATCGCCGTGCCCGAGCCCGCGGCCGAAGTTGATATTTTCCTCAACGGTATCGGCACAGATGAAATCGTTCTGCATTGCAACACCGAACATGGAATGAAGCTCATGCTCGGGTATCGTGCGTACATCTCTGCCGTCGATGCGCACCGAACCCTCGTTCACATCGTAAAAACGCATAAGGAGCGAAAGGAGCGTGGTCTTTCCGCTTCCCGTTGCTCCGATGATACCGAGCGTTCCGCCCTTTGGCAGCGAAAAGCTTATATCATTTACAACTTCCTTCGAGCTGCCGTTGTAGCCGAAGCTGACATGATCGAAAACTATGCCCTCCTCTGCCCTGCGCGGATATTCGCTCTCGGGCTTTACCGAAAGATCCTCGGGCGTCAGCAGCACCTCTTCTATGCGGTTTGCCGACGCGCTCGCCTTTGATATTATAAGGAATATACGCGACACAGACATCATCGCCATCGAGATCAGCGTGAAATACTGAATGAACGCGATTATCTTGCCCGGCCCGGACGAGCCGCCGTTCACACGGAAGGCGCCGACAACCACGACCGCGGTGATGCCGAGGTTCATGAACAGGTTCATGAGCGGATTTGCCACCGACATCGTTGCATTCGTTTTGCGCTCGACGGCGGCAAGCGAGGCGTTTTCACGGTCAAAGCGGCGGCATTCGTAATCTGTCTTTGAGAGCGCCTTTATGACCCTTATACCCTGCGCATCCTCGCGCACGACGCGCGTCATAGAATCCACCGCACCGCGCACGCGCGTGTAGAGCGGCAAGCCGCGGCTGGTTATCCCGTATACCGCAATGAAAATGAACGGCAGCACGGCGACCATAACGAGCGTCAGCACGGGGTCGAGCGTCACGGTGATGGTCAGCCCGCCGATAAGCAGTATCGGAGCGCGTACACCCATGCGCTGTATCGAATTTATGAACTGATGGATATTGTATGTATCGCCCGTCAGCCTGCTCTCAAGGCTTTCGACGGTAAATGCGTCGGTCTGCGCGGGCGAAAGACGCATTGTGCGTTCGAACAGGTCGTGACGCACGGCACGCGCAACATCCTTCGCCGTGCGCGCCGCCATGCGGTTGGCTGTCACATTGCCGAGCACGCCGAGAAAGGCACAAATGATCATTATCACTGCCCACATGACTATGCGGCGGCTGCCCGCCGCAAGATCGGGCGATACCTCGGCGCCCATCGGCTTTATGACGTCTTGTATGATATGACTCAGAATATACGGCAGAGCCAGCTCCACCATGGTCCCCAGCACCTTTATCGTAAGCGAGAGACACATATAGCGGCGGTGCGGCTTAAGATACGCAAGCACTGTCCTCATTGGGAGTCGTCCTCCGCTTCGATCGACACCTTGGCATATTCCGCCGCTCTACCCGCAAGGCGCGAGAGCATCGACATGAACATTTCCATCTCCTCGTCGGAAAGATCCTCTGTCAGATATCTGTTCCACTCGCGCACCGCGCTCTGCACGGCAGGCAGTATCTCAAATGCTTTTTCGGTCGGATATACCTCGACCACGCGCTTGTCGGTCGCGCTCTGACGGCGTTCGACATACCCGCAGGATTCGAGGTATGCAAGATTGCGCGTTACGTTGCTCTTGTTGATGTAGGTGCGCTTGGCTATTTTATCCTGAGATATACCGGGGTGACGGCACACGGTGAGGATGTAGCTCGTGTGCGCCGCGCCGATGTCGGTGTCCTTAAGCTTGTCCCCTCTCCACACCGCTCCGCAACGGCTTATCACATTTATATATCGCATAAGCGACGGCATTTTGCTTTGTTCCGCCTTTCATGAACATCTGTGCGGGTGCAAATATGGTTGCGTCCGCAACATTATGACGTTATTATAACACAAACCGGGGAGAAAATCAATCCCCCCGGAAAAAGTTTTATTATTCTTCCTCTTTCGTCTCCGCATCGCTCATCACATCAGCATATGCGTTTTCATACGTCTCGGTGATAACGGGATCAAGCAGAGCCGAAAGCTCGTTTTCGTGTATGAACTGAATGACCACCTGCGGACGGAACCTGCCGATCGCATCCGTCGAAAGATCGTGACCGAAGCGATATCCGACATCGCCGAAGGTACCCGAAAAATACTCGCTCAGCAATATTTTGTCCCATTCGTCGCCGCTCAGAAATTCAAGCAGCACCGTCGGCTTTACAGGTATCTCGTCGCGGTATTCACTCTTGGAATATGTGGCTTCGATATCGTAGAAATAACCGAAGGTGATGTATTTTTTCGTGGTTTCGCTCGGCAGCGACACCGTGCGGTTGCGTATCACCTTTTCAAGTCCCGCACGCCGCGCAAGCGTCCTTCCGTCGGTGAGCTGCGTGATAAAGCGCAGTGAGTCGAACGGTATCAGCCAGTGGCCTTCGGTATATTTCGCCGGCAGCGACTCGAATACGGTGCGGTAAATATAATACGCGCCGAGCGAATTGACCGAATTTTCGGTATTGTTGTAAAGCTGCCATGCATCGGGTATCGGGCAGAACGTCGCGGAAAGGTCGACCATACAGTCCTCGCCCTCCTCCGCCATAAGCGCCGAAAAGCGCGCAAGGCGGGTATCGGGGCTTATGCTGCCGAAGTAATCGGGTATTTTATCGCTGCACACCGTCTGCGAGTTCGGTATCACCGCCAGACGGTACTCCGCGCCGTATGCCGCAAACACATCGCGCCTGAATTTTACGGCGTCGGCAAGCGCCCTCACCTCCTCGTCCGAGTAAAATTCCCCGATGTAATCTCTCACATAATCGTACCCGTATTCGGTGTCGTATACGTCAAACAGATATCCGTCGTCTCCGACTATGATATCCTCATTTTCGACGCGTCCGAAAAGCAGATACTTGAGCTTCATTATATCCCGGCGCAGCGGCGCGCTGCGGTAGAATACATCGTCAAGCCGGTATGCCGCGCCGAAATCGTATTTTTCGCCGTCGTAATACCCATCGCACAGCTCGGTATGCCCCATTATGACGGATATGCCGTAATAAACGGCTCCCGAAAGCAGCACACCTATAAAAAACACCGCGCACACGAGCGCTCCGCCGCGGCTGATCGCACATTTTTCGGGATCGCCGGGAACACCTTTGCTTTTCAAAACATTTCTCCTTTCCCCATACGTCAGAAGGTGATGTACTTGAAGGGCGACACGGCATATCCCGGATACTGCGGCATGATGACGAACACACTGAAGACAAAGCACGCAAGCAGACCAACGCAGTACACGGTGCGCACTACTGCACCCGCACGCCCGCGCGACAGGTCAACGCCGTACCAACCGAGGACCGACGGTATCACGAGCCATGCCGCAGCCAGCAAAGCCCAGATATATTCCTGATTGAAAACGGTCATATACACCATATACGACTGATAGGAGCCGAGGACGGTCAGCGTCCCGAAATAATCGAGCAGTTGCCCGACCGAGCGCAGCTTGAGCTGCGTCCAGAAAAGCGACACGAGCACCAGAGTGACGATGCGCCCGACCGTCCGAGTCGCAAGATTGCGCCTGACGAGCGAGCTGCCGCCACCGCCGCAATGCACGGCACGTTCGGCTGCAATAAGAAGAATGAGCGGAAGAAAAGCGACGAGCATCGGTATCGACGCCTTGAACCACAGCGCGGTGATCGTTGCCACGACAGCGCCGGCAAAAAACGAGGCTGTCCTTTTGCGCCACGTGACCCTCACGTCGCTGCCGCGGCACGCCACACGCTCGATGGGAAGGGCGACATAATCCTCAAGAAAATCACCGAGGCTCCTGAAAAAGCGCCGGAGATAATCGGTTGGCGTGCAGGCCGCAAACGGATAATAAAAGTCGGATTCTATCTTCATCCCCATGATAAGGGCAAGCCCGCGCCCCATATCCGAATAGCCTGAAAAGGCAAAATACACGTTTGTGAGCATAAGCAGGACCAAAAAAGCCCCAACGCCGAGCTTGAGATCGCCCTCGGCAGCCACAGCCTCGCATATGCTGTCATATGCGTCTGCCATGATGGCAGAGATACCTATGCGCTTGACAAAGCCGCGCGCAAACAGCATATACCCGTTGGCAACATTGACAAGCGAAAAATCAAGCCGCTCCTCGGAGCTCAGCTTTACAAAATCGCGGTATTTTATGATCGGTCCCGCGATCATCACGGGAAAGAATGTTATGTAGAGACAGGCGTCCGCAAAGCCGGGAGGCGGCTCGGCGTCTCCGCGCGAGATATCTATCAGCATTGAAACGGTCGCAAGCAGATACACCGACACTCCGAGCGGCAGAAAGGTCACGTCATACGCCTCGAGCCTTACGCCCAGAATGCGCAGGACGGCAAGCATGAGCACGCACACGGAAACGCAGAATACGAGCACAGTCTTTTTCGGCTTTTTGCGGCTGACGTAAACGGCATAAGCCGCACAGTACGCAAAGGCGGCGCTTACCGCCAGAAAAAGAATGCTCACGGGCGTTTTGATGTTGGCAAGCACATAAAAGACCGCGCCGCATATGAGTATCGTCCACCTGCGGCGGCGCGCAGGCGTTATCGCCAGCGCCGCCGTCATGAGCGGAAGAAATATGAATATAAAAAGCGGTGATGTGAATTGCATTTTATACCCTGTCCGATGTTAATAATACTATCCCCCGCAGCCGCCTCCGACACGCGGGCAATGCTTGACCGTCAGATGACCTCGGGATCGCTTATCAGCTTTTCGAGCATTGCCTTGGCTGCAAGGATATCAGCCACCTGCTGGTCGCCCTTGATCTCGCGCTCTATGGTTATGGTTCGGTCGTAGCCGAGAGCTTTCAGCTTTGCGATAAAGCGGGGATAATCGACGAGCCCCTCTCCCATCGGCTTTTCCTTGCCGAGGTGTCTGCCGTCGGTGGGGTATTCTCCGTCCTTACCGTGAACGCCGCGCACATACTCGCCGAAAACGCCGAGAGCGTCGATGGGATTGCCCTTGCCGTACATAAGAAGGTTGGCGGGGTCAAGGTTTATGCCGAGGTTGCCGGTGCCGACGTCCTCGATGGTGCGGCGCAGGGTGACGGGAGTCTCCTGCCCAGTCTCAAAAAGAAAATACTGACCGTGAGGCAGAAGAGTTTTGCCTATGTAGCGCAGCGCGGCAACGACCTCGTTGTATTCGGTCGTTGCGGGGTTTTCGGGGAGGAAGCCGACGTGTGTAACAACGTCCTGCACCTCCATGCGGCGCGCGATCTCAGCGCCCTTAAGGAGCATTCTGAGTCTTTCGGCACGGTATTCGCGCGGCACGAGCCCGAGAGTGAGCGGACCCTCATAAAAATTCCAGTAAGCCATACCGTCCCAACCGCACCAGAAGGCGCTGACCTCCACGCCGTACTCACGGCAGGCTGCGGTAGCGCGGTCTGCCATCTCGGCGGTAAGAAAGGCGCTGTTCCAGCATTTGAGCTGACAGGTGGGCAGCCCGAGTTCGGCGACGCGGCGGATGTTCTCCTCCACGTTTGCGTTGAGGGATGTTATAACTCCGAGTTTTATCATAGCTGTATTCCTTTCAGAGATAAATGAGTTTACTAAATTATATCTCATATTTGCCGTCAAGTCAACCGCGCACGGCAAAAGATGACGTGTTTTCTTCTTACACGCCGAGTTCGGCGTCAAGCTCGCGTATCACCGCCGCTATCGCGTGATCGTGACAGTCAACGGTGATGCGGTCGGCAGCGGCTTTAAGCGCGGGCACGGCGTTGCCGACCGCATAGCCGATATCGGCGGCTTCTATCATCGACAGATCGTTTTCGTAGTCCCCGACGCACACGATATGCCCGGCGCCGACCATGCCTCCGATGCGCCTCACGGCTTTTCCCTTGGTATCTGCGGGGTCGTTTATCTCTATGCCGCACACCCAGCTACGCGAAATACTGTATTTGCCCGCGGTGCGGGCGGTAATGTCGGCAAACACCTCTCCGCTCGACTCCGCGCCGGCTATAACGGCTATTTTCGAGAGGGTCTCGGGAAGCCCCGCGCACACCTCGGCGGGCGCGGCTGTGCCGTCGGCAATGCGGTCGCGCGTGACCTTTACAAGGCTGTCGGGCGTATAGAATATCACCGCACGCACCGACGGGTAGTCGTCGAAGCAGCCGAAAGCAAATTCCGCCGCACCGTCGCGGCTCACGCCGCCGCTGTAAAGTATGCGCCCGTCCGACGGATCGGCAATGACCGAGCCGTTAAGCCCCGCTATCGGCGCGTTGGCTTCTATGCGGTCGCGGAACGAATCGAACATATTCGTAAATCTGCCGCTCGCAAACGTGAATCTGCCGCCGTTATCCTGAAAATATTTCACCGCGCGGCAGTTTTCGTCCGAAAGCGCCTTGTCAACGTATATGGTGCCGTCAAAATCACTGCATATCAGCCAGCCGTCAAATTTACCCATCGTACCGATCCTTTTCTTTGTCTCTTACATTAATTATACCACATACGGCGGTACATATCAAGAAAAACCGTAAAAAACGCATACACGGAGCCGTGCGCGGAGAAAATATTTTCAAAAAGGAAAGGTGTGTGATGCACAATGAAAAGTACGGAAATATCAGCCTGCCGAGCACGAGAAATACTCGATTCGCGCGGCAACCCGACCGTTGAGGCTACGGTCTTTCTCGCCGACGGCAGCGAAGGGCGCGCGTCTGTTCCCTCGGGCGCGTCTACCGGTATATACGAGGCGCATGAAAAGCGGGACGGAGACCCGACTCGCTACGGCGGCAAGGGAGTGCGCGAAGCCGCGGCGGGGATAGAACGCGAGCTTTCGTCAGCGCTTTGCGGCGTTGACGCGGCGCGCCAGTACACGGTCGATCGCGTCATATTGCAGACCGACGGCACCGAAAACAAAGAAAACCTCGGCGCAAACGCCACGCTTGCCGTTTCTCTGGCTGCCGCCAAAGCGGCGGCTGCACATTTCGGAATCCCCCTTTACCGCTATATCGGCGGCGCGGCGGCAACACGTCTGCCCGTTCCGATGCTCAACATCCTGAACGGCGGCGCACACGCGTCGAACAATATCGAGATACAGGAATTCATGATAGTTCCGCTCGGGCTTGAGAGCTTTTCGGAAGCAATAAGGTGCGCCGCGGAGATATATCACACCCTCGGCAGTCTGCTCTCGGCGCGCGGGCTTTCGACCGGCGTCGGCGACGAGGGCGGTTTTGCCCCCGACCTTCCCACCGACGATGAGGCGCTCGAGCTCATATGCGAGGCGATAGGCAAGGCGGGCTATGACACCGACCGCGTGAGGATAGCGCTCGACGCCGCATCCGGCGAATGGTTTGACGAAAAGGACCGCCTTTACCGTATGCCGAAGCGCGGCAGGACCTATGACCGCTCGGAGCTTTGCGGATACTGGGAAACGCTCACTAAGCGCTTCCCCATCTGCTCGCTCGAGGACGGGCTCGATCAGCGCGACTTTGACGGCTGGGCGGAGCTTACCCGCCTCACGGGGCACAGGATGATGCTCGTCGGCGACGATCTGTTCGTCACGAATGTGAAAAGACTCCGCGAGGGCATAAAAAAAGGCGCGGCGAACGCCGTGCTCGTCAAGCCGAATCAGATCGGAACGCTCGGCGAGACGCTCGACCTCATCGCCGCCGCAAGGGATGCGGGATATTCCTATATCCTCTCACACCGTTCGGGAGAGACAGAGGACACCGCCCTTGCCGACATTGCCGTCGGCACGGGTGCTCCCTTCATCAAAACGGGCGCACCGTGCCGCAGCGAGCGCGTGGCAAAATACAATCGGCTCACCGCCATCGAAGCTGAGCTGGGACCCGCAGCGACCTACGGCTGCGCGGCACGCCCCGCAGCACGCGCCGAATAAAAACGCAATAAATAACCGAGCTGTCGCGCGTCGGCGCGACAGCTCTTTTCTGTATCCGTATCATCTTCGGGGCAGCGCATATTCGCCGACGAATCCGTATTCCGCACTGCCCTCGTCCCAAACAGCCGTTATCCCGTAAACGTACTTTCCTTCATTCATATCAAAGGAATAAACCCCGCCGTCCGATGTGACGTTTTCAATATCTTCTTTTGCTCCGCTGCCGTATTCATAGCTGACGACAGCGATGCTCCGCGGCGGACGATCGAATGTAAGCGCAGCGGTATTTCCCCTGTACGCCGAAAGAGCGCTCACACCCGTCGCAAGCACAGGCAGTGTATCACGGACCTCATAAATTTCAAGCCCGCGACCGGTTTCGGTGCGTTCGGTATTGTAGCTTCCCACAACAGCTCTGACGGACGGTCGTTCGGGCATCCCGGGCGCCGAAACATTAAGCGACGGCATACCGCTCCGCTCCGACAAAACGCCCGGCAGCACGGGTACCGCGTCCGCAACGAACCGTATGTCAAACCTCGCGCCGTCCGGCACGCATACGGTCGGCACGGAGTCCTTTTCGGAGTATCTGTACGACGGAATGGGCGACGAGCCGTCAGCCTCGAAAACAAGCGCACCGCCCTCCCTGCGGAAGGTGTATGTATATTTTCCGTCGTCCGTAAGGCAGACGACGCGGCTGCCGTCGTCGGTGTATGTTCCGTTCGCCATATACGAGCTGAGCATGGAGTATGCAAAATCGAAGGTCTTTTCGTCCGCATCAAGGGACAGCGTGGGCGTCTCCCATTCGTTCCCGCCGTATGCATAGTAAGACGTGCCACCGTCAGGCTCTCCCTCGATCAGCTCGAAATCTATCCATACATATTTCTTTTCGGATGCAGATGCACCGATATCCGTTCTGAGGCGGTACTTCTTACCCGTTGCCGTGTCATATCCGTCCGAAATGCGATATGTCAGATCGCACGAGCCTCCGCTGCGGATATTATACGCGATATCCTCAAACGCGACCGGTCTTGCCGGCTTCAGCATCTCCCATTCACCGTTCTTCTCGCCAAGCAGCTCAAAATACGTGCCGCACACCAGCTCGCCGGACGTTTTGTTTCTTATCGACAGTGAAAGCTCAAGCCCGCCGTTGCTGCGGGCTCCGCCGACCGCAAATCCGACTCCGGCAATGTCGCTCCCGCAGCCGGTAAAGCGCACCGTCGAACCGGAGGAATTTCTATTTCCGGGATTCGTCATAAAGCAGACCGCAACCGCGGCACAGGCGAGCACCGATGCGGCGATGAGCCAGAATGCGGGCTTTTTGTAGTTCAGCACCTTTCTGACTCTGCTGCCGACGCCCGTCGCGCCGAACGCGAGCGGGCAGGCGGACACGAGCCGCCTGCGGGCGCTGCAGCCGAGCAGGGCCCTTGAATACGGCACCTTGGCGCCGTCGCCGAACTTTGAAATGACCTTTTCGTCGCACGCGCTTTCGATATCGCGGCAAAGGAGGATATATGCGATCCACATGAGCGGGTTGAACCAGTACACCGCGAGGAGCATGAAACCGAGAGGCTTCCATATATGATCCCGCCGCGCGATGTGCGCCTTCTCGTGAGCGACGATGTACCTTGCGGCTTCCGCATCGGTATCCGACGGCAGGTATATCCGCGGACGGAACACACCGAATATGAAGGGCGCGGAGATGCGGTCGCATATGCGGGTGCCGTCGGCGGCGGCGACAGATTCTCTCACCCGAAGATGTATGGCGATGCAGCTCACAGCCATATATATCAGCATGACCGCAACGCCGACGAGCCATATCACCGACGCCGCGTATGTGACGATCTGCATCGGATCGGCACTGTATTCGGGATGCGGCGAAAGCCCCGCCGCCAAAACGGGATTCACTGCCGAATCGACGAGCGGCAGCCCCGTATCAAGCGCGGGCACCGCCGCCGCGGCGATATCGACCGGCACCGGCTCGGCGGACGGCAGCAGGCTCAGAACACTCTCGACCGAAAACGGGCACACAAGGCGAATGCCGACGAGCGCCCACATGACGACGAACAGCGCGCGCGGGGCTTTGCCGAATATAAGGCGCACCGCCGCCACGGCAAGGACCATCCATCCCGCCGCAAGGCTCATGTTGAGTATCCGCAAAAACAGCCCCGTCATATCATTTACCTCCGCCGTAGGCGTCTATCATCCGCCTGATGCTCTCGACTTCCTTTTCCGACAGCCGCTTTCCGTTCGTGAACGCGCTGAGGAACGCGGGCAGAGAACCGTTGAAGTTCTCGTCGATATATTGTCTGCTCTGCGAGGAATAAAATCCGTCGCGTGAAATGAGTGAGGTCACGGTTCCGTCCTCAAGCCTGAAAAGCCCCTTGGCGGCAAGCCTGCGGAGAACGGTGTAGGTCGTTGACCTGTTCCAGCCGAGCGCCTCGGCACTTTTTTTCACAAGCTCCGCCGACGTCACCGGCTCGCACTCCCATATGATGTCGGCAAATCTCGACTCAACACTGCCCAAACGGTATTCCATCATGACAGCCCTCCTTGTTTACACATTGTAACCACATATAGTTTACACCGTGTAGACAGAAAAGTCAACCCCGAATCTGCAAAAATCGCGGGATTTACCGAAAGTTCACATTTGCTCTCCGGGACATAAAAACGGTGTGCGGCATAAGACCGCACACCGTTTTTATTTTTTTAGAACGCAGCGCTTCCCTTCGCGCTCAGAAAAGCCCGGTTATCTTCCCGTCGGCATCAATATCGATGCGCTCGGCGGCGGGAGACGCGGGAAGCCCCGGCATGGTCAGGATATCGCCGGTCAGAACGACGACGAATCCCGCGCCCGCGCTGACGCGCAGACCTCTCACCGTAACCGTAAAATCCTCCGGAGTGCCGCCCTTTGCGGGATCGTCTGAAAAGCTGTACTGTGTTTTTGCAATGCAGACGGGCAGGCAGCCGTACCCGAGGGCGCCGAGCTTTTCAAGCTGACGCCGCGCCTCCGGGAGGTATTCGACGCCGCTGCCGCGGTAGACCTTCTTCACCACGGCGGCTATCTTCTCCTCAAGACCTGCATCGGAGCCATAGGCAAAGCGGAAATGCGCGCTCTCTTCGTCGCAAAGCCTCACGACCTCGCGCGCAAGCTCCTCGCCGCCCTCGCCGCCCTTTGCCCATACGTCGGAAAGCACAGCTCTGACGCCCTGCACCGCGCATTTTTGCACGACGAGCGCGATCTCTCCGTCGGTATCGGTCGGGAAACGGTTGACCGCGACCACCGCGGGAAGCCCGTAGACCTCCTTTATATTCGAAACGTGGCGTTCGAGATTCGCCATGCCGCGCCCGAGCGCCGCAAGATCCTCATGCGCAAGCTCGCCCTTCGGCACGCCGCCGTGCATTTTAAGCGCGCGGACGGTAGCGACCACCACGACGGCATCGGGCACAAGCCCCGCCGCACGGCATTTGATGTCAAAAAACTTCTCCGCACCGAGGTCGGCTCCGAATCCCGCCTCTGTCACGGCGTAATCGCCGAACCGCATCGCAGTCCGTGTCGCGATAACGGAATTGCACCCGTGCGCGATGTTGGCAAACGGTCCGCCGTGAACGAACACCGGCGTGCCCTCGAGCGTCTGCACGAGATTCGGCTTCACCGCATCGCGCAGCAGCGCCGCCATAGCCCCGGCCGCGCCGAGCTCGGCGGCGGTGACGGGCTTATCGTCATATGTGTACCCCACTACGATGCGCGCTAGCCTTGCGCGCAGGTCGGAGAGCGACTCGGCAAGGCAGAGCACCGCCATTATCTCGGATGCAACGGTTATGTCGAAGCCGTCCTCGCGCGGTGTCCCGTTCTTCACACCGCCGAGACCGTCGGTTATATATCTGAGCTGACGGTCGTTCATATCGACGCAGCGCTTCCATGTTATCCTGCGCGGGTCGATGCCGAGCGCGTTGCCGTGCTGGATGTGATTGTCGATCATTGCCGCAAGCAGATTGTTTGCCGCGCCGACGGCGTGTATATCTCCCGTAAAGTGCAGATTTATATCCTCCATCGGCACTATCTGAGCATACCCGCCGCCCGTCGCGCCGCCCTTTATTCCGAATACCGGACCGAGCGACGGCTCGCGCAGCGCCGCGACCGCCCGCTTGCCTATGCGGCGCAGCCCGTCGGCAAGTCCCACCGTCGTGGTGGTCTTTCCCTCTCCGGCGGGAGTGGGAGTTATCGCGGTGACAAGTATCAGCTTTCCGTCGCCGCGTCCGCTCTTTTCCGCCGCCGCGGGGTCGATCTTTGCCTTGTATCTTCCGTAAGGCTCAATATATTCATCACCTATGCCGAGAGAAGCGGCGATCTCGCCTATCGGTCTCGGCTCGCAAGCCTGTGCTATTTCAATATCCGTCAGGATCTTCATCAACATCACCCCTTACTGCATATCCTTATATTATCATATCATAGCGCAGCGGTATTGTCAATAAAAAAGCCCCGACTGCCGCCAAGTGCGCTCCGATATACAAATATCGTCCGAAATGTCGCCGTGTATTCGGTCCAAGATCGCATCAAACATGATTTTTTATTAAAAAACAACAAAAACGCTTGACATAATGAACTTTTTTAGTTATAATTTATTTACACTCTGTCGGGCAGCC